>Ga0209748_1000098_pt1 | contig 56395 bp, 49 predicted proteins | sample BarGraIncu00421A_FD_185490 | JGI IMG/M metagenome (GOLD analysis project Ga0209748, IMG submission 185490) | Arctic peat soil microbial communities from Barrow, Alaska - Barrow Graham LP Incubations 004-21A (SPAdes) (version 2) | ecosystem: Environmental > Terrestrial > Soil > Wetlands > Peat... | reverse complement strand
GAAAATTTCATTCTTCCGGATAAAGATCCAACAAGAATCGCCGGAGTAATGATACAAAACATCAACTGGAAGATTGCAAACAATGCACCCGGTATATTATTTGCATAGGGACCGGCATCTGTGGCACTGACGCCACTGAAAAATGCGTTGCTGAGATTCCCAACCACACCAAGGCCGCCGGCATCCGGCCCGAAAGCAAGTGAATAGCCGAACATAAACCACATCACCGTTGCCAGACCGCAAACAAATACAACAGACATTAATGTATTGATTACATTTTTTCTACGAACCATTCCGGCATAGAACATGCCAAGACCGGGAGTCATAAAAAAGACAAGCATTGAACTTACAAGGACAAATGCAACATCACCAGAATTAATCATCTTAAATTCCTCTTTTCTAAATTATTTTGACCTCATCTCTTTTAAAAAATGAAGCGCTTATCAAAAGCGAGTAACTTTTTTTGAATATAGTTTATAGTTTTCTTAATACCTCCATATAGAAATAAGCGATCTATCAAAATAATTTAAATAAAAAAAGGCAACAACAGTCATTGCTGTTATCGCCTTTGATAATTAAAATTATTCTTCTGTAAAAAAATGGTGATAACAGCAGTTTCTGTTATCACCATTGATAAATTACACTTATTTTATTTTGATCAAGGAGCGCCACAACCTTCTTCATTGGTTGTATGATAGACAATTCCTTGAGCTGGTTTAATTATAGCATCCATGGAAGGCACTGTCAATAGGGTTTTTAAGCTTTTTCACAGTGAAAAATTGCATTTAATTAAACGTAGAATAAGATATCTTCATAGACTGGGAATGGCCAGTATTTTTCAGCTACAATGGTTTCAAGCTCATCGGCAACAATCCGAAGGGCTTCCATGGCTGGAATGACTTTTTCGCAGTAATAGTTGGCTTCTTCCTGAGAAGATTCAATATTATGTGCGCCGCCAAGAATTTCTTCCAGAGAATCAATTGATTTGATGAGTTCCCCAAAATTTTTGGAAAGTCTTTCTGCAAGGGTTGTTTCAGCAGAGATATCAATGGAAGTGCCGCAAGCCTTTTTAGCAAGCAGCGTATCACAAACCTCTTTTGTATAGGTTACAACCGCTGGAGAAATTTCGCGCTTTGCCAGACTGAGCATGGTTAAGGCTTCAATATTAATGGTTTTGCTGTATTCTTCCAAATGAATTTCATAACGAGAATCCATTTCAGCCGGGGTAAAAATGTTGTGTCTATCAAAAAGTTGAACATTTTTTTCTGACGTAAATTGAGCCAGAGCTTCCGGTGTTGTTCTTAAATTTGGAAGACCACGTCGTTTTGCTTCCACTACCCATTCTTCCGTGTAGTTATCACCGTTAAAGACAACGTTTTTGTTTTCCTTCACGGATTTTTGAAGCAATTCCATTAAGGCAACATCAAAGTCATCGGCTTTTTCCAAAATGTCCGCATACTTACATAAAATGTCGGCAACAATGGTGTTAAGTGTAATGTTTGGTCCGGCAATGGATTGGTTAGAGCCTAACATACGGTGTTCAAATCGATTTCCGGTAAAAGCAAAGGGTGAGGTTCTATTTCGATCGGTTGCATCCATGATCAAATGAGGCAAGGTACTGACGCCCATTTCAAGAACAAGGTCTTTGGCTGCTTTCACTGGTTTTCCGGTTTCAATGGATTTTAGAGCGGCAGTAAGCTGCTCACCAAGGAAAATTGAAACAATGGCAGGAGGGGCTTCATTGGCGCCTAATCGGTGATCATTACCGGCGGTGGCAACGTTAATCCGAATCATTTCGCTGTATGTGTTCACTGCCTCAACAATTGCACAAAGAAAAAGTAAGAATTGTTTATTCTCAACAGGATTGTCCCCGGGATTTAACAGGTTTTCACCAGTATTGGTAGACATGGAAAAGTTATTATGTTTTCCGGATCCGTTAACGCCGTCAAAAGGTTTTTCGTGAAGCAGACAGGCCAGATCATGACGGTAAGCCACACGCTGCATGAATTCCATAATTAATTGGTTATTATCAGTGGCTAAATTGGTATTGGTGAAAATAGGAGCCAACTCATGCTGAGAAGGAGCAACTTCGTTATGACGGGTTTTAGAAGCGATTCCCAGGGCCCAGAGTTCCTTATCCAGATCTGCCATGTAATTGGCAACACGTCCACGAATACGGCCGAAATAATGAGTTTCCATTTCCTGGCCTTTTGGTGGTTTAGCACCAAAAAGAGTACGACCGGTAAGAATCAAATCCTTGCGTTTTTTGAACATGTCCCGTTCAATTAAGAAATATTCCTGTTCGGCACCGGCAGTGGTGGTTACTTTTTTAACATCAGTTTTACCAAAAAGTTTGAGAACACGAAGAGCATGATGATTCAGGGCTTCCATGGAACGCAGCAACGGTGTTTTTTTATCCAGGACTTCACCGCAGTAAGAACAGAAGATGGTTGGAATACATAAGGTTGTTCCTTTAACAAAGGCATAGGAAGTTGGATCCCAGGCGGTATAGCCCCGGGCTTCAAAAGTAGCCCTCAGTCCGCCGGAAGGGAAGGATGAAGCATCCGGTTCCCCTTTAATCAGCTCTTTACCAGAGAATTCCATCATCACTCGGCCATCTTCGGTGGGGTTAATAAAGGCATCATGTTTTTCAGCAGTGACCCCGGTCATCGGTTGGAACCAATGGGTAAAATGGGTAGCACCTTGTTCTAAAGCCCAGTCCATCATGGCATTGGCAACAACGTCTGCCACATTTGCTTCTAAAGGTAAGTCTTCCTTCATTGTCTTAAGCAGTGAAGCATAAATATGCTTTGGTAAGCGCTTACGCATAACACCAGAATTAAAGACCTTTGATCCGAAAATATCAGTGACATTTTCTTTTACAATATTTTGCATGTGAATATCCTCCTAAAATTAATACTTATATTCTTGGTTGAAAATAACCCTAGTGTCATCATTGACCGATAGGTTATAATATAAGCTGTATTCAAATAAAATGGTATGAAACACCCCTTGAGGGCGAAACACCAAAACTTAAATAAATAAGATCAAATAAAAAAGGCGCAAAATGAAAGCGTACTGAAACACCCTCAAAAGCACCATTGCTATCATATTATTAATGTGGCAAAGGCCACCTTATTTAAGTTGACTTAATTATAGACCATGAAAAATGCCTTGTAAAGAGATTTTTAAATAAAAACGATGTAATCTTTGGAAAAATATGGGTAATAAAGAAACATATAAGATTAAATAAAAGAATGGAGCAAACCGAAATGAATGAAGAAAAACATTTAGAAGTTCTTGATGCCTTATTGGGAGATGTGGATTTAATGATGGCAGTTAACGCCTCCGGAAGCTTTGAAGCAGGTTATCTGTTAGTGGCTGAAAGAATCCCGGGATTAACCCTGGATGAGTTCACCTGTTCTATGGATCTTTTAAAACAAGTAATTTTAGCACAGATGGAAAAGACAAGAGTTCAATAAAACACAGAACAGGTGATACACAGAAACCATGTATCACCTTTTTTGCATGCAACGAGAACCAGTATAAATGGTTGATCAATAAAAAAGTGCCCTTTCGTTTAAAAAAAATAAATTGAATCCTCAGGTGAAATATGATTTAATAGTATGGCAAATAAAGAACAAAGTACATTTTATACAAAAGATTGGCAGCAGGTGCCAATCTTTATAATTAGCTATGCACATAATTAATATAAACGGAGGTAAAAAATGAGTTTAGTAAAGAAAACCATCGAAGCCATGCAATTTATCGAAGAAAATGATGTAAAATTTATAAGGCTTCAGTTTTGTGATCTCGAAGGCCAAAACCGGAACATTGCTATTTTATCCAACCAGATTGAACGCGCGTTGGCCAGTGGCATTCCTTTTGATGCCTCATCTGTTGTCGGATTTTCCGAATCGAAAAATTCAGACCTGGTATTATTCCCGGATATCAGTACGATTCAGATTTTACCCTGGCGGCCGCAACAGGGAAAAGTCGCCCGGATTCTCTGTGACATTAAATACCCCAACGGAGAGCTTTACCAGGGGGACAGCCGAAACATTTTAAAGGAAACCCTTAAACAGGCAGAAAATCTGGGATACACCTTTAATATCGGTGTGGAGTGTGAATTTTACCTTTTCAAACAGGATGAAGATGGTGAACCCACCACCAATCCCAGTGACCAGGCCGGATATTTTGACCTGGCACCCTTTGATCGCGGTGAAAACACACGACGAGAAATTTGCCTGACCCTGGAGGATATTGGCTTCGAAATTGAAAGCTCACGGCATGAATCCGGGAAGGGTCAGCATGGCATTGATTTTAAATTTGATAACGCCCTTGTATCCGCAGATAATATGATGACCTTTAAAACCGTGGTAAAAACCGTGGCCCAGAGAAACGGACTCCATGCGTCATTTTTACCAAAACCCCTGATGGGTGAACCCGGAAGCGGCATGCATATTAACGCATCATTAATGGTTAATGGGGAAAACATTTTTATTAATAATAATGGGATTATTTCTGATGAAGCCCAGTATTTTATTGCCGGAGTTTTAGCCCATATTAAAGGAATTACGGCGATTGGCAACCCACTTGTTAATAGCTACAAACGTCTTATGGGCGGTCAGGAGGCTCCCCAGCACATTGGTTGGAGTTTTACCAACCGAGCCCCTTTAATTCGGATCCCGGCGTCGGTGGAAGAATATTCAAGAATGGAACTTCGCAGTCCGGATCCCACTTGTAATCCCTATTTAACCTTTGCTGTCATTCTGGCTGCAGGTATGGAAGGTCTTCTGAAAAAATTACCGCTAATGGATGAATTAACCCTTGGCGCCAATGAAATTACCCGGGAAACCAAAACAAACAAAAGCATTGAGGAACTTCCCATTACCCTTTCTGAAGCCATTGTGGCCATGGAAGCCGATTCCCTGATTGAAAGTGTTTTGGGAGAAGTACTGATGAAAAAATATGTTGAGCTTAAAAAACAGGAATGGCTGGATTACATTAAAACCGTCCATCCCTGGGAGATTGATCGTTATTTCTCCATTTACTAAACGCCAAAAAATAGAAAATAAAAATAGGGCAGGAGGTGAAGGGGATGAGCGGCGTATTATTAGTATGCAAGCAAGATGATGTGATCAAGGGGCTTACCGAAATTTTACGCCCCATGAATTTTCAATTAATCGATTCGGCTACCTCAGCCGGGGAAGGTCGGCGGCGACTTCAGGAAACGGATTACGACCTGGTTATTGTAAACACACCATTAGGCGATGAATTCGGAGTGGATTTTGCCATGGATACTCTGGAAAAATTTATGGTTGGAGTGATTCTCATCGTCAAAAGCGAGCTCGTCGATCATGTCGAAGAAAAGCTCATTAATACAGCAGCTTTTGTGGTGTCAAAACCCCTGAACCGCCAGCTTCTTGTTCAAAACATTCGGTTTGTCCTGCAGTCAAAGGAGAAGTTCCAAAGGCTTCAGAACCAGAATACCGAGCTGAAAGAAAAGATTGTGGATATGGGAGCTGTTTATCGGGGAAAGCTTTGCTTAATGGGATATCTCAACATGAGTGAAGATGACGCCCACCGATACATTCAAAAACGGGCAATGGATATGCGAATATCCCCACGGAAAGTGGCTGAACAGATCATTAAAACCTATGAGAAAAAAAGATAAATAAAGGTTTCATAACAAGACGATGTCTTATTATGGAACCTTTTAGTTTGTTGTGGTACAATGGCAGCAGAAAACATGTAAACAGGTTCATCGTTTTTTAAATAAATAGGTGGATCAATTTTCGCTGTTTTATGTTATAATACTCTGGGAAAAAATGATCCCATAATATTAATAAAAATAATGCTTTAAAAGTTTAAGACAGAAGAAAAACAGTTGTTTTAATGGCGTTTCTGATCTGAGAGTTAAGGAAGGAATAAAATATATGTCGATTTCTGTACTAGTTGGTGCCCAGTGGGGCGATGAAGGTAAAGGAAAAATGGTGGATTACTTTGCTAAGCAATCAGACCTGATCGTACGATTTCAGGGAGGCGATAATGCAGGGCATACCGTCATAAATGATTACGGCGTGTTTAAGTTTCACTTAATTCCCTGTGGTATTTTCAACAAAGACTGCCAGTGCCTTGTTGGAACCGGAATGGTGGTTAATCCAGACGTTCTCATTGAAGAAATACAACAAATCAAAGATGCTGATGTCAGTGCTACCGGATTATATGTTTCTGCAAAAGCGCATATTTTGATGCCCTATCATCAAAAACTCGATGAACTCATGGAAGCCAAAGGCGGCATCGGTACCACGAAGCGTGGTATCGGTCAGGCCTATGCCTACCGAGCAATGCGAAAAAGCCTGCGCTTTGAAGATTTGCTGAAGCTTGAAAATGCAAAGACGAAACTTGAAACCATTGTTCCCTTTGTCAATGATCAAATGGCTTCCTATAAGATTGAACCCTATACGGTTGAAGCACTTTATGCAAAATGTGAAGCCTGGGCAAAAGCATACAAGCACATGATTGTTGACCCCATGGTTTACCTCCATGATATGATTGACGCCGATAAAGAAATTTTATTTGAAGGCCAATTGGGAGCCATGAAAGATATCGATCTTGGTATTTTCCCCTATGTCACATCCTCAAATCCACTGGCTGCCTATGCGGCTGTGAGTGGCGGTTTCCCGGCAAAAAAAATCAATAAGGTCATTGGTGTGGCAAAAGCCTTTTCCAGTGCTGTTGGAGACGGTCCATTCCCAACCGAAGAGTTTGGCGGACCCATTGATATCCTAAGAGGCACCGGAGAAAAACCCGATGATGAGTTCGGAGCCACAACAGGACGATCCCGTCGATTGGGTTGGTTTGATATTCCGGTTGTAAGGTACACGCATGCTATTAACGGTTACGATGAAATGGCTTTGTGCAAAATTGACAAGCTGGATGATTTACCGGAAATAAAGATTTGCGTGGACTATAAGCTGGATGGCAAACTGGTTAAGGGATTCCCGAATACCGAAGATTTACAGCGGGTTGAACCGGTGTACATCACACTTCCCGGATGGTTGTGCGATACCACAAAAATTCGTCGTTTGGCGGATCTTCCGGAAAACGCAAAAAAATACATCAAGAAAATTGAAGAGTTGGTTGGAACCACGATTGCATATGTAGGCGTAGGCCCCGATCGTGAAGATTTAGCCATTTAATAGATCAGCAAGAACAAAGTACCTGATTGCATGCAATCAGGTATTTTTTGAAAATATAAAAAAAGCGGAGGGATAAAATGTCCTATTACAAAAGAGATAAACGCGCCTGGCTGGTTCTTTCAGACGGAACTGTTTTTGAAGGCTATAACTTTGGCTGCGAAGGCACCACCATTGGGGAAATTGTCTTTAACACCGGAATGACAGGTTATCAGGAAGTATTAACCGATCCATCCTATTTCGGCCAGATCGTGCTTCAAACCTATCCTCTCATTGGCAACTACGGCATTAATATGGATGATATGGAATCCGAAAAAAGCTGGGTTAATGGGTATATTACCAAGGAATGGTGTGAAGAACCATCCAATTTCAGAAATACCAAAACCATTAACGAATTTATGATCGAACAGGATAAAATTGGTATCTGGGATGTGGATACCCGTGCCATTACCCGGATCATCCGTGAACATGGAACCATGAACGCCGCCATTACCACCGAAGATTTTGAAACCACCAGGGAAGTCCTGATGGAAAAAATCAGAGCCTTTAAAGTCGTTAATCCGGTTCAGGACGTGACGAGGAAGAACAAAGGCTGGTACTACAGCCAGGAAAACCGTGCCAACCATGTGGCCCTGATTGATTATGGCTTCAAGCATAATATCCTGCGCATGCTCCTGCGTTTAGGCTGCAACGTTACGGTGATGCCTGCCAACACCACCCCTGAAGAAATAAAGATGCTGAATCCTGATGGGATTATGCTGTCCAACGGACCGGGAGATCCCGAAGATAACGTTCAGATTATTGAAAACCTCAAAGGTTTCATTGAATACGGAAAACCGATTTTTGGTATTTGTCTGGGTCATCAGCTTATGGCCCTGGCCATGGGTGGGAAAACCATCAAACTGAAATACGGTCATCGCGGAATGAATCAACCGGTGAAGGACGTAGCCAGAGATCGGGTCTATATCACAAGTCAGAACCATGGCTATGCCGTTGTTCCTGAAAGTATTTCAGAGGATGTGGGAACCATCACCCATTTCAATTTGAACGATGGTACCTGTGAAGGCATAAAGTATAAAGATTGCCATGCGTTCACCGTTCAGTTTCACCCTGAAGCCAGTGCCGGCCCCAATGACACCGGTTATATTTTCGAACAATTCACCAATCAAATGGAAAGGGGGCAACTGGGATGCCTTTAAGAAGTGATGTAAAACGCGTACTTGTTATCGGATCCGGTCCGATTATTATTGGCCAGGCTGCGGAATTTGACTATGCCGGAACCCAGGCCTGTAAAGCCCTGAAAAACGCCGGCCTCGAAGTCGTGCTGATTAACTCAAACCCCGCTACCATTATGACTGATAAGTCAATGGCAGATAAAATATATATTGAACCACTGACACTGGAAGTGGTCAAACGAGTCATTCTTCTGGAAAAACCCGACAGTATTCTTTCAACCCTTGGCGGACAAACCGGATTAACCCTTTCAATGCAGTTGGCCAAAGAAGGTTTTTTAGATGCCCATAATGTTAAGCTTCTGGGAGCCGATCTGGAAACCATTGAAAAAGCCGAAGACCGTCAGGCCTTTAAAGACATGATGTGTGAAATCGGTGAGCCCTGTATTCCATCAGAAGTTGTTACCACCATTAAAGATGCTGTGGATTTTGCCGAAACCCTGGGTTATCCTGTGATTGTCCGCCCTGCCTTTACCCTGGGTGGCACCGGTGGCGGCATTGCCGCATGCCGTAAAGAGCTGGTGGAAATTGCAACCCGTGGCCTGAGACTTTCTCCCATAACCCAAATTTTAGTGGAAAAAGGCATTGCCGGCTGGAAAGAAATTGAATTTGAAGTCATGCGGGATTCCAAAGGCAACGTGATTACCGTGTGTAGTATGGAAAACTTTGACCCGGTCGGCATTCATACCGGGGATTCCATTGTGGTCGCTCCCTGCCAGACCTTAAGCGATAAGGAATTCCAGATGCTGCGAACCTCAGCCTTGAAAATAATTTCCGCACTGAAGGTTGAAGGCGGCTGTAATGTTCAGTTTGCCCTTAATCCGGAAAACTTTAATTATGCGGTTATTGAAGTCAACCCACGGGTTTCACGTTCCTCAGCCCTGGCTTCAAAAGCCACCGGGTATCCCATTGCCAAGGTAGCCTCCCAGATTGCGATTGGTTTTTCACTGGATGAAATCATTAACGAAGTCACCGGAGATACCACCGCCTGTTTCGAACCGGCTCTTGACTACATTGTTGTCAAATTTCCGCGATGGCCCTTTGATAAATTTGTCTATGCAAAACGGACCCTGGGAACACAAATGAAGGCCACCGGTGAAATCATGTCCATCGGCTCAAGCTTTGAGCATGCCATGATGAAAGCCATTCGCTCCATTGAATTAGGCATGGAAACTCTGACCATTGAGCGACTGGTTGAAGCCAGTGATGACGAAATTATGAAAATGCTGGCGGCCTCCGATGATGAACGCTCCTTTGTTGTTTACGAAGCCATTAAACGCGGGGTGTCACTGGATATTATTTTTGACATTACAAAAATTGACACCTGGTTTTTAGACAAACTCCGTCATTTAGCCGTCATGGAAAAAGATCTGGCAACCCTGGGCCTCACCGAAGAACGGGTTCGCGTGGCCAGGGAAATTGGCTTTCTGGATAAAACCATCGAAGAATTATCCGGAGAAACCATTCAGGAAGAAACAAAAACCTATGCATCCTTTAAAATGGTGGATACCTGTGCCGGCGAGTTTGCCGCCCAAACCCCTTATTTTTACTCCACCCGAGATAAAGAAAATGAAGCCGCCCTGTTTATTAAAGAGCATGACACCGGGAAAAAACGGGTTCTGGTACTGGGTTCAGGCCCGATTCGAATTGGTCAGGGCATTGAGTTTGATTATTGCTCCGTTCACTGCGCCTGGGCTTTACGGGAAAAAGGCTACGAAGCCATTTTAATCAATAACAATCCGGAAACCGTATCCACCGACTTTGATACCTCGGACCGACTTTATTTTGAGCCATTAACCCAGGAAGACGTCCGGTCCGTGGTGGAAACCGAAAAACCAATCGGGGCCATTGTTCAGTTCGGCGGACAAACCGCCATTAAGCTCACCCGGTATTTAGAAGAAATGGGAGTGCCGGTATTAGGCACATCGCCCAAAAATATCGATGCGGCCGAAGATCGTGAAGTCTTTGATCAGTTACTGGAAAACTGTGGCATCAGACGTCCTGAAGGGGAAACCGTCTACACCACCGACGAAGCCGTCATTGTTGCAGAACGATTGGGTTTCCCTGTGCTTCTGCGACCTTCCTACGTTCTTGGGGGTCAGAATATGATCATCGCCTACGAACAGGAAGATGTTGTGGAATACATGGATATTATCACCACGGTTGCTTTGAAAAACCCGGTGCTTATCGATAAGTATCTGATGGGTAAAGAAGTCGAAGTGGACGCCATTTGCGATGGTGAAAACTACCTGATTCCAGGGATTATGGAGCACATTGAACGAGCCGGGGTTCATTCCGGAGATTCAATGTCTGTTTATCCGCCTCAGACTCTGGATGAACGAACTAAAAATACCATTATCGATTATACCGGTCGATTGGTTAAAGCCCTGGAGATTGTGGGGCTGGTGAACATTCAGTATGTGATCTTTAAAGAAGAGGTTTATGTCATTGAAGTGAATCCGCGGTCTTCCCGTACAGTGCCTTATATTTCCAAGGTCACCGATATTCCCATGGTTAATCTGGCAACAAAAATGGTGCTGGGAGACAAGCTGGCGGATTTAGGTTATAAACCCGGTCTTCACCCGGAAGGTGAATACGTTGCGGTAAAAGTTCCTGTTTTCAGTTTTTCCAAGATTCAGGATATGGACACCCAATTAGGACCGGAAATGAAATCCACAGGCGAAGTTCTGGGTGTGGCCAAAAACTTTGCCGATGCACTTTATAAAGGATTGGTTGCCTCAGGCAAAAAAATGGAGCGCTCCGGCGGCATACTCCTGACTGTGAGAGATCGTGACAAGGAAGCGATTGTTGAGATTGGCCGTCAGTTCCACGAAATGGGCTTTACCATTTATGGAACCGTAGGCACAGCCCTGGTCCTCAACGAAAACAATGTTCCAACCAGGGTGGTACGCCGAATGTCCGGAGATGAACCAAACATCGGGACACTGCTTGAAAGCGGTAAAGTGACCTACGTCATCTCCACCTCAAGCAAAGGGCGATTGCCCGAAGCTGATGATGTGCGCATGCGCCGCAAGTCTGTTGAATCTTCCATCAGTCTGCTGACTTCACTGGATACGGCCCAAGCCCTGCTGGATTGCCTGAAATCCAACCGGACCATGGCAAAAATCGAACTGGTCGACATTAAAGATATTTGAGCATTAAATGATTCAAACAAAAAAACAGTAGAATATATAGTGAGAACTTATTCAATTTGTATTGAATAAGTTCTCTTTTTTTGATAGAATCACAATATATTTATATTTTAGACAAGTCTATATAGTTTATTGCCATAAACACTGTCAAAAACATTATTGGAAACGGTGACCTATGAGATCAAGACTAAAAATTAATAAATGGAACGTCAGTGCATGCCTGGTCATTGTTATTTTTTTTGTACTGGGATATTTTCTGATTTCGTTTATCAATAATGAATTAAAAGAGGATACCCTGGATTACCTTTCAGAAATGGCCAAGCAAGGGGCCAACCTGGTGGAAACAAAGGTCGATGACCAAATGCATACCCTTGAGGCAGTTTCTAAAACGATTGAAACCGGCGGAAATTTTGATCCGAATTTTATGATCAATGCCATAAAACCCGAGGCTGAAAGAAATGAAATAAAACGCATGGGGATCATTATGCCGGACGGTCAGGCAGTAACCACCGATGGGCTTAGCCTTGATCTGAGTTACCGGGACTATTTCAAACAGGCAATGACAGGCGTCAGCGCCGTTTCCGATACCCTTGTAGACCCCAATGATGGAATGAACATTAATGTTTATGCCACGCCTATTTTCAATGACACCCAAATTGTCGGGATCCTTTTTGCCACGGTTGAAACAGATAGTTTAAAACAGCTTTTAGGGGTTTCAACCTTTAGCGGCCAGGGCTATTCTTTTGTGGTAAAGGCCAATGGTGATGTTGTGGCTGAAAGCCTTAACCCCAACAGCTTAGGTGCATTTAAAAATATATTTGAAAGCCTGGAAAATGCTGAGTTTAGTGATAAAAGTGACCTTGAAACCCTTGAAGAGAAAATGTCCCAAACAGGAAGTGGAAACTTTACCAGTGTGAATGGAGGCCAGCTATGTTATGTGAACTACGAACCCTTATCCATTAACGACTGGTATATTATGTCCGTGGTTCCCACCGATGTGGTGAATATCCGATCAATTCATATTATCAGATTTGCATACATGCTCATAGCCACTGGTCTGGTTGCTATTATCATACTATTTGGGATCATTCTTGTTTCACAAAACCGAACGAAAAAGAATTTAAAAAAAATTGCCTATACTGATGAGGTCACAGGTGGGAATAACTGGAATAAATTTCAAGTGGAGTCGCATAAAATTTTAGAAGCCTCTCAGAACAAAGAATATGCATTAATATTTTTGGATATTAACCGTTTCAGGTTTATTAACGAAAAATATGGCCACGTCATGGGAAATGTTCTCCTTACCAGAATCATGGAAATTCTGAAGACCGCTGTTGGAAAATATGAAGCCTACGGCCGGGTGACCGCGGATTTTTTTATAATATTAACCGAAAAGACAACCAAAAATGAATTGATTCAATACATTAAAAATTTGAGCCAGAGCATTAGTTGTAAAAAATCAGAGCTTGGGATTAAAGAAAAAATCAGTTGTAATTTTGGTGTTTATGAAATAAACGACAACACTGAAAATATGAATCAAATGCGGGAAAAAGCAAACATGGCAAGAATTGAAGCAAAAACAGGAGCCGGTGAAATTTGGTTCTTTTATTCGGAAAAGTTTCGAAAAGAAATTGCCCGGGAAAAAGAAATTGAAGATCAAATGGAAGAGGCTTTGGAAAACAATGAGTTTGAAATGTATCTCCAGCCAAAATTCAATTTACACACCAACGCGTATTGCGGAGCCGAGGCTCTGGCACGATGGAACCGGCCGGGAAAGGGTTTGGTTTTTCCAAAGGATTTTATTCCTATTTTCGAGCGAACCGGGTTCGTGACTAATCTTGACATGTACATGGTCGAAGAAACCTGTAAAGCACTGAAACACTGGAAGGAAAAAGGATATCCTCAAATAATGGTTTCGGTAAATATTTCAAGAAAAAATTTATGGCTCGATAATTTCATATCGGAAATGCTTCGAATCACTGAACAGTACCAGATTAATAGACCGTGCCTGGAAATAGAATTAACTGAATCCAGTGTTTTTGAGGATATAAATCAAGTGATTGAAACCGGAAAAAAATTACAGAGCCATGGTTTTGCAATTTCAATGGATGATTTTGGTTCCGGTTATTCCTCCATTAACTTATTGGCAACCCTGCCCCTTAACACCATTAAACTTGATCAGGAGTTTTTCAAAGGAAATCTTCAGAATGAACGCCAGTTATTTGTGGTACAAGGATTGATTGATCTTGTGAAAAAACTGGGAATGACGGTGGTGGCGGAAGGGATTCAAGAAAGACGCGAAGTGGATGTTCTCAGAGATATAGATTGTGATATTATCCAGGGGAGTTATTTCGGAAACGCCATGCCCATTCAGGAATTTGAAAAACTTGTTTTTAAAACCGAAACAATCAGTTAATAGAAGAAAAACAGGGCTGGGCAATCAGATAAAATAAATAACTTTGTACATGGAGTTATTAAGCAGCCACTATATTTATTTGTACTGTGGAGTGAAAAAAGATCTGTGCTATAATAACGCTAGACATTAGACGAAAGGGGGAAAACCATGGAAACCAAAAACATTCGGATTGGCGATATCCTTAAAAATGCCGGGTTTATCTCAGAAGAACATCTTCAGGAAGCCTTGGCTTATCAAAAAATAGATAAAACGAAACGACTCGGTGCGATCCTGGTTGATTATGGCTATGTTACAGAAGTTCAGCTCCTTGAGGCTTTGTCCAGGCGTTTAAATGTGGAGGTCATCAACCTTCAGGATACTGTCGTCGATTTAGAGGCTGCTGGAAAAATTCCTCAGAATATTGCTCTTAAATATACCGTTATTCCTATTAGTCAGGTAAATGATCATTTACTGGTGGCAATGAATGATCCACTGGATTTTTATGCCATTGAGGACATACGGCTGATCACCAATATGTCAATCGATGTGGCACTAGCCCAAAAGGAAGCCATTATTACCGCCATTAACGAAGCCTACACTGAAATCGAAACCAAAAAAGCAGCAAACATGGCTAACGAGGCTGTGTTTGGGAGCAGTATTTCGTTTGTTGAAAATATTGTCACCAGTGAAGGGGATGCTCCGATTGTCAATTTGGTAAACACCGTTCTTTTAAAAGGCCACAGCGCCGGTGCCAGTGACATTCATATTGAACCCTTTGAAGAAGAGACTATTGTGCGCATGCGTATTGACGGGTTAATTGTCGAATACCTGAAACTGTCGAATACCCTTCATCAATCGTTAATCGCCCGGATAAAAATCCTTTCCAATTTGGACATTGCTGAGCGACGGCTTCCCCAGGATGGCCATTTTCGGGTGCGGATTGATAAGGTTGAAATGAACATTCGTACTTCCAGTATCCCAACGGTTTACGGGGAAAAAATGGTGCTCCGGTTTTTAAGCATGAACACCGCCCTGGATCATGCCGGTCAATTTGGGATGAATGACGATGATTATGGAAGCATGATGAAAATACTCCAGAGTCCCCATGGTGTGGTTTATATCACCGGCCCTACCGGAAGCGGAAAAACCACCACCCTTTATATGGTTCTGGAAATGCTGGTAAAAAAAGCAGTGAATATTGCCACCATTGAAGACCCGGTGGAGCGAAACCTGTCCTCTATTAACCAAACCCAGGTAAACGTCCTCGCGGGCCTGACCTTTGAATCAGGACTACGGTCCATTCTCCGGCAGGATCCTGACATTATCATGGTTGGGGAAACAAGAGACAGTGAAACAGCGTCCATTGCGGTACGATCCGCCATTACCGGGCATCTTGTTCTTTCCACCCTGCATACCAATGATGCGGTGTCCGCCATTGTCCGGTTAGAGGATATGGGAGTTGAACCCTATATGGTGGCTAACTCTCTTACCGGGGTTGTGGCTCAGCGTCTGGTAAAAAAGATCTGCTTAAACTGTAAGATCTCTTATGAAACATCGGAAATTGAAAGGGAACTTTTAGGGCCGGAGGTTACCACCCTTTATCGTGGGAAAGGCTGTCATCTTTGCAACAATACAGGCTATAAAGGCCGAATTGCCATTCATGAAATCCTGGCCATTGATAAAAAAATCCGAACCATGATTTCCAGAAAAGAAGCCATTGAAGATATTTATGCCTATGTCGAAGAAACCCGGAAGGTCATTCCGCTGAGAATAAGCATTGGAAATCTTACCCGGGCTGGGGTCACCACGATGGAAGAATATCTTAAATTATCATATTATGTGGATTAGGGAGAAAAATCATGACAAGTTTATTAGATTTAATCAGCTACGGCAGAGAAAACGACTGTTCGGATATTCACCTGACCCGGGAACTTGCACCGGTTTTTCGAAAAAACGGCCGGCTTTTTGAAAGTAGTTTTATTCATACCCCCAAAGAAACCGAAGCTTTGATTCTCGGGATGCTTGATCTTCACCAGAAGGAAAAATTAATGGCATATGAAGACGTGGATTTCTGCCATGTCACGCCTGAAGGCTTAAGACAGCGTGTGAATATCTATAAACAGCAGGGCAGCTATGCCGCTGCCATTCGTTTACTCAATGACACCATTCCCAGTTTTGAAGACCTGAAGCTCCCCCCGATTATCAAAAAACTTGCCGATGAGCCCCGGGGGCTTATTCTGGTTACCGGCCCTACCGGAAGCGGAAAGTCCACCACCCTGGCCTCGATGATCGACTACATTAACACCAACAGAGCTTCTCATATTCTGACCATTGAAGATCCCGTCGAATATAAGCATGAACATAAAAAAGGGATGGTCCATCAGCGGGAAGTGGGAACGGATGTGTCTTCCTTTGCCGCGGCGCTGAGATCTTCCCTTCGAGAAGACCCTGATGTTATTCTGGTGGGAGAAATGCGCGACTATGAAACCATTTCAGCCGCAGTCACTGCTGCTGAAACCGGGCATTTGGTATTGTCGACCCTTCACACCATTGGTGCGGCCAACACCATTGACCGTATCATTGACGTATTCCCCCCTCACGGCCAGCAGCAGATCAGAACTCAGTTGTCCAGTATTTTAAAAGGGGTCATTACCCAGCAATTATTACCCCTGGCAAGCGGGGAAGGGCGAATGGCTGCATTCGAGGTGCTCATCGGCACCGATGCGGTTTTGAACCTGATCCGCGAAAGCAAAACCCATCAGCTGGCATCGGTGATGCAAACCGGAGGAAGGGATGGCATGAACACCTTAAACGCTCACCTGGCACAGCTGGTTAAGAGTCAGAAGATCACCTATGACACCGCTTTGGAATGGGCCAGTGATAAACAGGAGCTAAAACAATATTTCGAAAATCGATAGAGTTGTTTCATGATCCAAACCTTGGGTTTACCATTGCGTTTCGGGCGGGTAATACCCGCCCCTTGTATAAAATTAACGTTTGTTCCAAAATTCGTAAGGGCGATTATTAATCGCCCGCAACCCTTGAATATTCGCCTGAATGCCCGTTATAAGATGGATGTGTTTAGCGAGCAATAAAGCATAATTAAAAACGATTAAGGTAAAAATATTTTCCTTGACTTTTTGGGAAGAATGAACTAGTGTGAGATTATGAATAACACTTTAGGTGAGAACACATGACCCAAAGCTAGAGTGTCTGAGTTGGTTTATGATACCATGATAAAACCACCAGGAGCCGCGCAATTATTGTGTGGCTTTTTTTGTCGATATCCACCGACCCAACAGTCACCTGGACACAGCCCAAAGAGAATTTTAAGGATACAACCAAGTGGAGAGCCGTCCAATGACGACTTTTGTGTTAAGCTAAACTTATTTAAATCAGAAAAAAGCCAATAATAAACCAGGAAAATTCTCATTATTAACTTGACTTTTAATTGAGAAACAATTAAGATTAAGGAGTTACTAGCATATCAGGCGAAAACCTGTGACGCAAAGCTTTAGGGTCTGAGTTAATGGAGTAAAACCATGATACGACAGCCAGCTGCCACCATTTCATGGGTGGCTATTTTTGTCTAAAAAAGAAATAATGGGTGGTACTTTTGTTTAAACTAAAAGAGCTTGTAATAAACTATAGCGATGCTGTGAAAAGCAGATCGCATTAACAATGTTTATGTTTCATCTTGTGGCGCAGATGATCATATAGAGTTCTTAAAAAATAAAAATAAAGGAGAGTTGTTTATGAAATTTATTAATAAAATGCGTAAAAAAGAAAAAGGTTTTACTCTTGTTGAAATTATTGTTGTATTGGTTATTTTGGCTATTTTAGCAGCCTTTACCATTCCCGCAATGTTGGGATTTGTTGGGGATGCTAGAGAGAAGGCAAATCTTGCAGAAGCAAGAACTGCTTATATTGCAGCACAGTCGGTTGCCACTGAAAGAATAGCAACCAGACCATCCTCAGAAACGGTAGCAACAGCAGCAACAGCAGCAATATTAACAATACAAGGTAAAACCGGGCAAATGCTTGATTTAATTGGTACTGACGTTCCTGGGAATATATCAGGTGTTGTGATTGATGACAAAGGAAAAGTTACTGATTTTGTTTATAAAGCAGGCACTAATATATATACATATGCAGCTGGAAATTTTGTTATAAGTCAAAGCTAAAACAAATTTTTGCATAGCAGAATAAGCACCCTATGCGCCATAGGGTACATACCAATCTCCCTATTTATGGCGCAAACCCGTCATTGGGTTTGCCCAGATAGGGAGATTTTTTAAATGACTTATAAAGGAGCTGTTCAGTGAAAAAGTTGGCACAGAACATGGATTATCAAAAATTTAAAAATGCCAAAAATTTATCTGAGATGTTAGGCCAAATCCCGGCCGCTTTTTTTGAAACAATTCTCTTTTGTTTATTGGCTTTTTATTGCCTTTCACCGGTTTTCATAGTGGCGCTTCTCAACCTGGGAATCACTTTTTTTAATCCGGTGTTTTTATTGCTCCAGGTAGGTTATGTTTCTATTATTTTCACAGTGCTATTAGCTTATAAACGGTTTAGCGAAAGAACACAAAAAGAATCTCTAAAAAAATGGATAGTTATAAAGTTTCCATTTTTGTTTCTCGGGGCAGTGGTAGTTTGGGCAATACTTTCCACTCTTTTTTCATCAAATATAGAGCTATCATTCTTCGGAGACTATTACCGAAAAGAAGGGCTTTTGACCATCGGGGCTTATGCAGGTATTTTTACCGGAATGCTAAGCATCCATGATGAGAAGCTCAAGTTCAAAATCATACAAATTTTTGTTTGTCCCGCCACTGTGTTAGGTGCTGTGGTGATTTTCCAATATTTTGGGCTTCCAATTAAGAGTATAGTTTATCAGTTTGGTGTCAATGATGACAAACCCTATATTCTTTGGGCAGGGATTTTTCATAACATTAATCATTATGGATATTATCTTAGCCTGGCGGTAATGGCAACCGGAGGCTTGTTCATTTTTGCAACCCGTAAAGGGTGGCTTCTTATTTATGGTTTGGCTTACGGTCTTCTTACTTGGGTGCTAGTGGCCAATAATACCTTCGGTTCTTTCCTGGGAGTTGCGGCTGCTTTAGTTGTTACAATAGTAGCGTTTTTCTACCGAAAAGAGAAGATAAAAAAAAGTGCTCTGTTGTTGCTGGTGTTTTTGGCAATCGCCTTTACAGTCAATGGCATCATCGGTCAGGTAGGGACAAACGTCAATACGCTCACCGTCGATATGAAAGAGATTGCCCAATCTTCCAATGAAAAAGCCTCCGAAGAAATCATTAATTTAGCAAAGAACGCAGGCTCTGGCCGTTGGCAGCTTTGGATGGGTGCACTTAAAATAATGGAAGAAAAGCCTTTGTTTGGGACGGGTCCGGATAATATGGCAACATCTTATGCTGACTTGGGATTAAACTGGGATCGTCCTCACAATGAATTTCTTCAAATTGGCGCCAGTTTTGGAATCCCGGCACTAATTTTTTATTTACTGGCACTGATTTTTGGCTATGCTTATGGGTATAAACACTTAAGTGCGCTTCCGCAATCATCGGTGATTGCTTTTAGTGCCTGTACCGGTTATCTGTTTTCAGCCTTATTTGGAAACACCATGTATTATACCTATCCTTATTTCTTGATGTTTTTGGCCATTGCCTTTTCAAGAAAACCCACGAAGGAGCTACATGAAAATCCCTATTAAGAATTACCAATATGCTCCGGTTGAAAAGGAAATCCCCAAGTTTGGACGAGGTTTTGCCCTGGCGGTCATTATCCTCCTTGTGGTGGTGATTGTTATTATTGCCGGACTTGTTCAGGGTTTTCGTCAAACCACTTATTATGCCAATGCCCGGGTGGTGTACATGGCAGCCACAACCAAAGCAACCGAATCCATGGCATCCGGTCATTATGAGGTTCCGGTTCAAGAGGACTTGCTTTCTCTGATTGGGGAAGAAATCAACGCAGGAGCCACCATCCAGGTGGTGGATGAAAATCGGGATGCCATTATTGATTATATCGTCTATACTAAAAACGGCTTGATAACCAAATATATTCCTGGGGACATAGTGGTTACCTCAGAATAACAGGGTTTGAGAGGCAGCACTCACACAAAATTATCATGAAAGGATACACGATCAGCATGATTGAACTTATTTATTTTATATTTGATGTCTTTGTGTTTGTTTTTGGCACTGTTATTGGCAGTTTTCTCAATGTAGTCATTTATCGGGTACCTTACAAAATCTCTGTGGCAAAAGGGCGTTCTTATTGCCCGCACTGCAAGTCGCCTATTAAAGGCAGCAATAATATTCCCATATTCAGTTATCTTCGGCTTCGTGGAAAATGTGCTGACTGCAAGGGGAAAATATCTCTGCGTTACCCTTTGGTAGAGCTTTTCACCGGGATACTGGCGGTGCTGATATACTTAGTCTACGGTTTTACGATTCAGTGGGCGGTTGTTTTTATGGCAGGAGCCATTTTAATTGCCATTACCGCAATCGACTTCGACACCATGACCATTCCCAACGGTTTAGTCATTGCTTTAATGGTGCCGGCACTACTTTGCTTTTTCGTTTTTCCGGATGTTGGCATTCTTTCCCGGGTTATCGGTATCTTTGCAGTCAGTCTTCCCATGCTTCTTTTAACCCTGTTCATTACCGATGCTTTTGGTGGGGGGGATATTAAGCTCATGGCCGTGGCCGGATTTATGCTGGGGTGGCCAAATACCTTTCTGGCAACCTTTATCGGGTTGATTCTTGGGGGAATTGTGGCAGTTTTTATTCTTATCAGAAAAACAAAAGAAAAACATATGGCATTTGGACCATATTTGTGCATTGGTATCATGACAGCCATGATTTTTGGTGATATAATAATCCAGTGGTATATTAGTCTTTTTGGACTATAATTAAAACAAGAAAACAGCAATCTGGGAGGTTCCCATGCCGGTTTATAAATACTCAGCAAAAAACTTACAATCAGTTGTCGTCCGAGGCACCATGGAAGCATCCGATGCAGAGGCGGTTCGGCGCACCCTTCGGCAAAAAAATGAATTCGCACTAAAAATAGTCGAGGTTAAAGAAAATAAAAAACCGTATCGGCTAAAACCCATGGAGCTTTCGGATTTTTCACGCCAGGTTGCCAGCATGATGGCTTCCGGCATTACGGTGATTCGGGCCATTAAAATCATGGCGGAACGGGACATTAAGCCACCCCTTAAAAAGGTTTACGATACCCTGTATCGGGAAATCCAACGGGGGAATACTTTGTCCTTTGCCATGGAAGCAACGGAAGGCTCCTTTCCTGAACTGCTTATTAACATGTATAAAGCAGGAGAAGCCAGCGGCCAAATGGAAGGCACCGCCAGAAAAATGGCGGATCACTACGAAAAGGAGCATAAGCTCAACGGTAAGATTAAAAGCGCAATGACCTATCCGGCCATTCTCTTTGTGGTAACCATTATGGTGGTGATTTTAATTTTCACCGTGATTTTGCCTCAATTTTTCACGCTCTTTAAAGGCATTGAGCTTCCGATGATTACCCAGATCATGATTAATATCAGCACCTCTTTAACCAATTACTGGTTGTTTTATATCATCGGCACGCTTATTATGATTGTACTCATGAAGTTTCTTCTTGCTGTTCCCAGCGTGAAATTGGGGCTGGACAAATTTAAGTTGAAGATACCCCAGATCGGGAAGCTGCTAAAAATCATTTATACCGCGCGCTTTGCAAGAACCCTGAGTTCTTTATATTCCAGCGGTCTTGCCATGATTAACGCCTTAAATATCAGTGGCTCCATTATTGGGAATACCTATTTACAGAGCCAGTTTCCAGATGCCATTGCCCAGGTTCGAAACGGGGAACCGCTTTCGGCATCCATCGCCACCATTAAAGGCTTTGATCCCAAACTGGTATCGACCATTTATATTGGTGAAGAATCCGGGAATTTGGATGAAATGCTGGAAACCGTGGCAGATTCCTTTGATTATGAGGCGGAGATGGCCACCACCCGGATGGTTACCTTTATTGAACCCGTTATGATTATTATTATGGCAGTTATTGTCGGCGGTATCATGCTGTCTGTCATGCTTCCAATTATGACCTTATACCAAAATATCGGATAGGAGGACAGACAATTTGCAGACAGTTGTATTTTTTTCGAATGTTGGAATTCAAGTCCTCCAGGGAGTCATAAAAAAGGGTGGACAACTCACAATTCGAAATTCCAGAACCCTGCCATTAGAAGCCGGGGCCCTCATTAACGGTGTCATCACCAATGGGGAAGCATTGCGAACCGCTATTACCTCAGCCATGGAAGAAGACCAGAATCTATTTAAAAACATAAACCTGATCATTGACAGCAGTCTGATTATGACTAAAAATATTGAGGTGCCAAAGCTCAGCCCAAAAGCGCTTTCAGCCCTGGCGATGACTGAATTTGAAGATACTGCGGGAAATTATGAAGAACTGGTTGTGGATTATTCAAGTATCCCCGGGCCTAATGGACAAAACATGTTTTGCTGCGCTGTCGAAAAACGGGTGCTTGAGCCCTATGTGGCTTTGTTTGAAGGTTTGAAAATTAAAATCAACAGCATTGACGTGGGTCTCAACGCCATCATCAAGTATGTTTCCGGAACCAGGGATTACGGTGGAATGACGTTTGCCTTAAATATTGTTGACGGGAATAATCTTATATCCCTTCTTTTTGAAAACGGCCTTTATATTTTTTCTAACCGATCCCGTTTAATGGCAGACCGAGGCACCGATGCCTTTGCATCCGAGCTTTCGACCCGATTGTCATCCCTGATCCAATTTAACAAGTCTGAAAAATCCGAACATACTCTGGTTATGAGCCTGTACGCCGGTTTGGATGAATTCGAATTAAATACGCTTCAAACCCTTGTTTTTGACCCAGACCTCAAGCTGTTCATCCTTCCCCAGACACCAAACGTTAAAGCAGCCTTTAACATTGATGACACCTTTGATTTTGGCGGATATCTCTATCCGGTTTCGGGATTTTTTACAGGAAAATCAGATATCAACCTGATGCGTGCTTACAGGCAAAGCAATCGGGTTGAAAAAGACGGTAACTTTAAATATAAGGCTCTGGTCCTGCCCATTGGTTTAGCGGTGTTTTTTATTGGTGCTTTTGTGATCTTCTTTATTATTAACAGCCAGATGCAAAAGAATCTGAATTGGGCGAATAAGTACATTAATGACCCAAAAGTACAGGCGGAATATACCCAGTCCCAAACATTAAACGAACAGGTTACTCTGATTAATGCCGAAGTATCCGGTATGGAAAACATTAACCAGGCCATTAACACCAACCCTAATCTGGGTTCATCAAAGCTTAATAGTATTAGAACCCTTACCAATGGAGTTATCGCTCTGAATACCATGACCTATGATGGCCTTACCGGGGATATCAACATAATAGCCATTGCAAACAATGAGCAGGAAGCGGCAAAATATATCCAGCGATTAAAGTCAACCGATTATTTCACCCAGGTGGTTTATACGGGCTATTCGGCATCGGAGATGACCACAACCACAACAACTCCGGGAACCGCCACAACTCAAACCGCCACCGTCCCCGCAACAGGTACAAGCACCACAACCACAACAACCACAACAACTACCACAGGTTATGGTTTTGTGGTTGATGCATATTTGAAGGCCGGGGGACAATAATGAAAAAATTAACGAAACGCGAAAAGGTACTCATTTATATTCTCGTTTGTTTTGGCCTTTTAATGGGAGGCTTCTATTTAGTGGTATTTCCAGGTTATCAAAAATACCAAACCCTGAGCAATCAATTGACGGAAGCCGAGTTTCAACAAAATACTATGGCATCCGCCATTGAAAGTGTACCGACGGTAATGGAAACCCGGGATCAAGCCAATGTTAAGCTCAGTGGATTAAAAGGACCCTATTTAGCCCATTTGCCAAATGAAGGATTGGACAGCCTTTTAACACAGCTTTGTTTGGATTATTACCTAAAGCCAAGTGTGTTAGCTGTTGAGACGAATGCCTGGCAAGGGGTGGCAACCTTTGTGGAAGCACCGGCAGTTTATGCAACTACCCCAGACCAGGTAGTTGGAAGTGGAAATACAAGTACGACTACAGAACCGACCACAGGAACTTCTGCAAAAACACCAACAGGAACCCCTTCAGAAGCACCAACAGTAACCTCTACAGAAACACCAACGGGAACCACAGCAGTGGATTCCGGGTCGACACCAACCTGGACCGGAGTGGTGACCATGACGTTAACAGGAGCGCAGTATGATTTTCAACAATTAATCGATGCCGTGGATGCACGAACGGATATGATTATTTCTGCCTATGATATTGTGCCTGAAGCTCTGCCGGAGACGGGAACATCTGGAAATACAACCACCACAAGTTCAGGGTTTGCACCTGAGTTGGATGGGGGTAATATAACCATTAATGTGACTTTTATTGTTTATATGGTCGATAAATAAAAGGTTCCAGGATGAAGCTAAAGCCAGCTTTTCAGGTCTGGCTTTATTGTTAAAATAAACCATGTTTCATAGGAGGATATGCCATGAATAATAAAATAAGGCAGGGATTGAAAAATACTAAAGGCAGTTCTTTGGCCTTTGTTCTCATTATTAGTATGGTTTTAATGATAATGGTTGCTTCAATAATGACAGTAGCCAACAGTGGTTTTACCTTTACCCAGGAATCTGTTGAGAGCCGCCAGGCTTATATTGATGCCAAGTCGGTGATTGAGTTTGGAAAGATTGAGATTAATAGCAGGATGACGGCTTTGGAAGCCAAAGATCAACAATTAAAAACGTTGTATGAAGACTTGGATAAATTAATTAAAGACAATCAGCCAACTGATGGAAAAGAAGATGAAATTCGAGCAAAAGTTACCGATATTAATAGCTATGTGAATAATAATTTAATTGCATCTTACTATATAGTAGGAGATGAAAATAATATTTCAAAAACCCTTGCAAAAACTCTTGATCCCACAAAAGCAGTTGGAATTTTGACTGTTGAAACAAAAAAAGTTGAGGATAACAACAATCTAAAAACTAACAAATATATATTTAATATTGATACCCAAAATTTACGGCGTAAGTTGGATTTTGAAGCAGCATTTAATTATGAAGTGACAACTCCTGAAGCAGTTTTGCCGACGCTTCCAAGTGATCTAGCGAATTGGACAGGCGCATTCATTCAGGATAAAAACAAAACAGGATTAGAAATGAAATTTACGTCAAATGAAAAGGCTATTGCTGAACAGGATAACGTATTGGCGGTTGATAGAAATTACTTAAGTTTAACTATTGGAGAAAAGAACGGAAATGGAAAATTTCAGTGGGAACCTCATAAAACCCTTGATTTAGATGTAGCAAATGTGTGTTTTATAGAGCCAATTCCTTCATCTAATAAAGCGGATCCCACTAACGGAGATGATTCCACATTTGATATAAACGCAGAGACAGTTATCTTCGAAGGTGATCTTATTATTAATGCAACCTCTTGTCTTATAATAAATTGTACGAATTTATGGGTCAAAGGTAATATCATTATAAATACAGATACCACTGCTTCTGATACTTTTAAAAATCAAATCACAGCAACAAATATTATTGTCGGTGGCGCATCGCAAAATAATACAATTTTTATTAAGGATCCCACAAAGATGACATGGTCTTATAACAATTTTTGGCTTAATGGTATTATAACCACAAGTTATCCTAACTCAGAGAGTCCTGGGAGTTCAGGTGAAACTCGGAAAATTAATAATCTGACAACTGTGTATTATTAAGGAGAGCATCATGAAAAGGATATTAAATAATCAACATGGTGTCACTCTGATTGAAACAGTGGCTGCCACCGCAATTATCACTATTATTTTGGTCACTGTCCTAGGAGCACTACTCTATGGACAGAATATGATCGTATTTAGTGACAGCAAAAACAATCAAGGGGCCCAAGCCCAGGAATTGGTTGATTCCATTATGACTTCTTTATCAAAAGGGGCAATTCCGACTGACTCATCATTAGGGGCGTATAATGTTATCGGTAATCCAGGCGATAAATTTTCATATATAGAAGCAAAACCAAAACAATATTATTATACGGACACTACCATTGATGGCAAGGCAGGCTATGCGATTAATGTTCGAGTATACTTTAATAATGGAGAGTCTTATGTTGATTTAAGAGCCTTTGCCAAAAAGGGTGGTAGTTGGGTATGAAAATTCAGCGAAATGATTGTGGAAATAAAGGTTTTACCCTTGTTGAACTCCTTGTAGCGTTGCTGATTTCCGGAATCCTAATGGCAACTGTGTCTTCGGTTCTTCTCATGTCTCAGAAGATTTATACTCGAGGGGAAAACACCTCATATAAACAGAAGAGCATTACCAATATAGAGACAGATTTGCAGAATGCACTGGCTACAGCAACCGCAATAAGTACCAGTACAGTCGCAGGAAGTGACTATAGTATTGGTTTTAATAAAGATGGGGTATGTGTAGAGGTAATCGGTGCGAACGAATACAAAACTGATCAAATCTCGGGGATTACTTTAGAGGTTGTCAATCATAATACTATGAAATACGGACTTATTGCAAAAGACAACACCATGTCCACGCTTAGCGGAGGAATTGTAATGAATAATATAAAAGATGCATCTATAGATACGTCGATCAATGCTGACCACGAAAACTACCTTGTGATTACATTGGCAAATTAGTGCATAGCCCTAATTTTCCTTAACATTTAAATTTCAATTCACAAAATATCACGCCTGTGTTACTATACCCTTATAAATCTAGATTCAGGAGGACAAAAGAATGCGAAAAATAGAAATATTCGAACCTGTCGGTTGTGCCAGTGGGTCTTGCAGCCCGGAAATTGAAAGGGAATTAATACGAGTTGAGCGCATCGTTCAGGATTTAAGAGAAAAGGGAATTTCGATTTCCCGCCATAACATTATGGATGACGGTCCGGCGTTTTTAGCCTCGGAAGTGGTCAAAAATGCTTTGGAAACTGAAGGAACGGAATGTCTGCCATTGGTTTTGGTTGACGGCAAAATAGAATCTAAAGACGAATATCCCACAGACCTTGAGCTGGCTAAATGGGCAGGACTGCCATGGAGCGATCTGGAGATTTACGCCGAACGTGAAAAGCGGGAAAGTACGTATACAAAAGCCCCAGGCGGTGGCGGCTGTGACAGCTGCGGTTAAGATGCTGAAAATCGGAGTTGAATCTTAAGAAATGCGTAAGCATTTCTTTTTTTCTTGATATTAAGAGAAAAATTTGTAGAGTTAAAAAATAAATTGATAAAAAAATGGAGCGAATTGGCATAAAAACCATTAAAAATGGATAAATATGCGTTGAATATAAACAAATATTTATATTGAAAAAATTTGTATTTTAACAGGGTAAAGTGATAGAATAGATTCGACGTAAAAAGAAGGAGAATTATATTATGCAATTTGATCGAAAGCTTCAGCTTGCAACTGATCTTTACCAATTTACCATGGGAAATGTCTATGTTCAGGATGGTAAAGCTGCAGAAGAAGCTGTTTTTGATGTTTTCATACGGGAAAATCCCTTTGGTGGCGGTTATACAGTGGTAGCGGGTTTGGAGCAGGTCATTGATTATATTAAAGGTCTTCAATTTACAAAAGAGGATACGCTTTTACTGAAAAAAAATCATCCTGAGTTCTCCAAAGAATTTTTGGACTACTTAGAAAACTTTAAATTTGAAGGTGAGATTTATGCAGTGCCCGAGGGAAGCATTATTTTCCCGTTTGAACCCATCATTCGGGTAAAAGGACCCCTGGTACAGGCTCAGCTTGTTGAGACAACTATTCTCAGCATTGTGAATCACCAAACCCTGATTGCAACCAAGGCCGCTCGAATCATCGAGGAAGCCAAAGGCGATGTGGTTATGGAATTTGGTCTTCGTCGTGCTCATGGAACGGAAGCAGGTTTTTTTGGTGCCCGGGCAGCAGTCATCGGCGGCTGTGACGGAACCAGTGTGGTGGAAACCGAGGAAATGCTGGACCGGCCTTCCATGGGAACCATGAGTCACAGTTTTATTCTGAGTTATGACACCGAAACCGAAGCCTTTGAAAAATATGTAAAATACAATCCCGATAATGCCATTCTTCTGGTGGATACTTATAACACGCTGGGTCAGGGCGTACCCAATGCAGTGAAGGTGTTTAAGAAAGCGCTGGAAGTTGGGGATATTACCGGACAGTATGGGATTCGGATTGATTCCGGAGATTTAGCTTATCTCAGTATTGAATCCCGAAAGCTTTTGGATGAAGCGGGTTTACAGGCTGCCGGGATTGTGGGATCCTCGGATCTGGATGAATACCTGATTAAAGATTTAAAAATCCAGGGTGCGAAAATAAACGCCTGGGGGGTTGGCACCAAGCTCATTACCGCCTACGATTGCCCGGCATTGGGTGGGGTTTACAAGCTGGCATCCATTGATGGAAAGCCAAAGCTTAAAGTCTCCAATGACCCCGGTAAAATTACCAATCCGGGATATAAAAAGGTTTTTCGCATTTACGGAAAATGTAACGACATGGCCCTGGCGGATTTAATGACTCTGGACCATGAAGTTATTGATGAGAATGAACCGTTAACCATTTTTCATCCGGTGTACACCTGGAAAAAACGGACCATTAACAATTATTATGTCCGGGAAATAATGGTGCCGATTTTTGAAGCAGGGAAATGCGTGTATGAATCCCCGAGTATTTTGGAGATTCAGGCCCACCTCAGAGATGAAAAAGCCCATTTGTGGCCGGCATTTAAGCGGATGGTAAATCCCCATGTTTATCATTTGGATTTATCCCAGGAATTGTGGTCATTAAAACAACGATTACTAAGCGAAGCTGAATAAGCATTGCCTAAAACCGATACTAAAGAATATGGAAATAATGAATGAAAACAATAATAATCAATATCCAAAAATTAGATGCCGAGGGATTAAAGCTTTTGGAAGTCCCGGCGGCACTGATCAGAAAAGGGGAAACGGTGGTTTTCCCAACAGAAACCGTTTATGGATTAGGGGCGAATGCCCTTGACCCGGAAGCCGTAAAAAAAATATTTATTGCCAAAGGCAGGCCTGAGGACAATCCCCTGATCGTCCATATTTCAGAAATCTCAGAAGTGGATGCTTTAGTGACGCATATCCCCGTTAAGGCGAAAAAGCTCATGGATGCATTCTGGCCAGGGCCCCTCACATTGATTATGGAGAAATCCGAGATCATTCCAGAGGTGGTCAGCCCCGGACTAAAAACGGTTGCAGTCCGGTTTCCCAGTCATGAAATTGCCAGGGCGTTTATTAAAATGGCAGGGTGTCCTTTGGCTGCCCCCAGCGCTAATCTGTCCGGGCGTCCAAGCCCCACCGAAGGGAAGCACGTTCTTGAGGATTTGGATGGTCGTGCAGCCGCCATCATTCTGTCTTCAGATGGGGAGTTAGGGTTGGAATCCACGGTGATTGACATGACTGTGGATCCTCCGATGGTATTACGCCCCGGGGATGTAACCCTGGCAGAGCTGCGCGAGGTTTTAGGGGAAGTGCTGGTTTCTGCGAATGTCACTAAAAACATTCTTCCGGATAAGGTTCGCTCCCCGGGCATGAAGTACAGCCATTATTCACCGAAAGGGGAAATGGTGGTTGTTAAAGGGAAGCCCCAGGAAATTTGTGAAAAGATTAAGCATGCGGTATCCCATTCTCATGGGAAGCCAATGACCATCGGAATATTGGCTACAGATGAAACCATGGAATTTTACAAAGAAGGCTTTATTATTTCACTGGGAAGCCGAAATGATCCCAGGGAAATGGCGAAGAATCTTTTTTCACGCTTACGGACATTTGATGAGCTGGGGGTGGAGAAGATTTATGCCGAGGATATTCCTTTGAATAATGAAACTTTAGCCCTGTTGAACCGGTTGTATAAAGCTGCCGGTTACACATTTATTTAAACGAAGGAAAGGAATTTTATGAAAATAGCATTAGGCGCAGATCATGGCGGTTTAGAGTTAAAAGAAACAATTAAACAGGTTCTGATTAAAAAGGGCTATGAGGTTGAGGATTTCGGGACTTATACCCATGACTCCTGTGATTATCCGATTTACGGTCAAAAAGTTGGGGAAGCTGTGAGTTATGGTGATTGCGACCAGGGCATTGCCATTTGCGGCACCGGCATCGGAATTTCCATAGCAGTGAATAAAGTACCTGGAATCCGTGGGGCATTATGCACCAATGAGTTTATGGCGGCGATGGCCCGAGAACATAATAATGCCAATGTTCTGATAATGGGGGCCCGTGTATTAGGGGTAGGTTTAGCCATGCGCATCCTGGAGGTTTGGCTTGAAACCCAGTTTTTGGGAGAGCGCCATCAAAGGCGAATTGACCTGATTGCCGAGATTGAAAAAAAGTACTTAAAAACCTGAAAAATTTGAAAAAATATAGTTTGCTGTATATACATGTCTTGAAAATTGTGGTAAGATATGTAAAAGATTTCAGAGATAAGACAAATATTGATAATTTTCTCAAAACTTCTTATCTTAAGATATTCTTTTAATAGAAAATGCAAAAAAGACAGCTTAAGATCAAAAAAGCGGCTGAGCTTCAGAAGAATGGAGTAATCAATGGGACCAAAAAAAGAATCGCCTTTTAAGTACCTTGTCATCCTTCCACAAATTGGAATATCGGTATTTGTCCCTATTGCTCTTATGCTTTTAGTGGCGAAGGGATTGGCGTACTTTTTTCATACCGGGCCGGTGGTTTTTATTATTTGCATTGTTTTGGGTGTTCTTACGGGACTTAAAACGTTGTATGATCTACCCATGAAAATGAATAAAGATTCCATGGCATACAATAAACGCAAGTTAGAAGAATATGAAAGAGAAGAAGAAATTCGAAATGAAAGCGAGAAGACAGAAAAAGATGTTGGAAAAGATAAAAATGAAAGCGACTAACTTATCATTTGCAAACCAGGTCATGCTTGGCGGTGGAATTGTTTGTTTATTGTTTATGGTTTTTGGATTTGCAGGGACTGAGCCCCTAAAATTCGTGCTCGGGGTTTTCATAGGTGGGGTATACAGTATTCTCAATTTCAAAGTTTTACAGTTGCTATGTGAAAAAGCGATAAAAATGCCATCGGGAAAGGTTACAGGATATCTTCAGATCAGATATATGCTGAAATTCTTAGTTACCGGTGTGATTATATATATTGCAATTATTAATCCCTGGTCAAACATTATTGGTGTTTTGCTTGGTTTATTTGCGACAAAAGTATCAATTTATGTTATTCAATTTTTTTCAAAAAAAGACGTTTCTGAGAAGGAAGCGTAAAAGGTCAAAAAAATAAAAAAGGCGGTTCTAAGAACTAGCCTAGATAGTGAGGTGAAAAAATGAATGGTCCAGAGATTTATAGTACTATTTTTGGATTTCAATTAACTGAAACAGTCGTTAATACTTGGATTATCATGGCAATTGCTTTTGTAATTTTCTATGCTCTGACAAGAAATTTGAAGGCAGAGGGGCGGCCGGGATTAGCTCAAAGTATGGGTGAAATGGTGGTTACGACCATGGATAATCTGGTTGGTTCAAGCATGGGCAAAGATAAAATGCAGTTTGGGGCTTATATGCTTTCGCTGATGATGTTTCTAATTTTTTGCAACATAAGCGGTTTTATTGGTCTGAGAGCGCCAACTGCTGATTTAAATGTGACATCCACTTTGGCAATTATGACATTCTGTATGATTCATTACAGCAGCATTAAAGCCAATGGCATCAAGCGTTATGCTAAGGAATACATTGAACCACTTCCTTTTTTACTGCCCATGAATATCCTTGAGCAGTTCACGCTGCCCCTTTCCATGGGTTTCAGAGTCTTTGGTAACTTGACTGGTGGGGTTATCATTATGGGTCTGGTTTACGGAGCTTTGTCAGAAGCGATGTATTTAGGCTTGATTATTCCAATTCCATTGCATTTCTATTTTGACGGATTTGTTGCTGCTCTGCAAGCCTTCGTCTTTACGATGTTAACCATGGTATTTATTTCAAAAGGAATGGATCAATAAGGATGAAAGGGAGGAGAATTGGAAAATGTTTTTACTAACGTTTTTGAGTCAGTTTGACGGTTTAACCGTTATTAAGGCAGCATCGTCTATTGGTGCAGGATTGGCGATGATTTCAGGGATTGGGTGTGGTATTGGCCAGGGTTTTGCAGGTGGTAAAGCCGCAGATGCCGTTGGATTGAGACCAGAGTGTCTGGGACTTATCATAAAAACCATGTTGATTGGTGCAGCTACAGCTCAAACCTGTAATATTTTCGGGTTGATCGTTGCATTACTTTTACTTTTTGCCAACCCTTTACTGGGTTAAGCGATTTAGAAAATAAATAGAAAGATCTTTATTAAAAAATAGGAGGAAAAAAATGGACGGATTAGATTTTATTAAAGCAGCATCAGCCATCGGTGCCGGTTTGGCCATGATCGCCGGGATTGGACCTGGTATTGGTCAGGGTTTTGCCGGTGGTAAAGCCGCAGAAGCAGTTGGTCGTCAGCCGGAAGCACAGGGAGATATCATCAAAACCATGCTCATCGGTGCAGCTGTAGCTGAAACTTGTGGGATTTTCGGGTTGATCGTTGCATTGATTTTACTTTTTGCCAACCCTTTACTGGGTTAAGCGATTCAGAAAATAAATAGAAAGATTTTTATTGAAAAAATAGGAGGAAAAAATGGACGGATTAGATTTTATAAAAGCAGCATCAGCCATTGGTGCTGGTTTGGCCATGATCGCCGGGATTGGACCTGGTATTGGCCAGGGTTTTGCCGGTGGTAAAGCCGCAGAAGCAGTTGGTCGTCAGCCGGAAGCACAGGGAGATATCATTAAAACCATGCTAATTGGTGCGGCTGTTGCTGAAACCTGTGGGATTTTCGGATTGATCGTTGCATTGATTTTGCTTTTTGCAAATCCACTACTTGGTTAAGATCGGACGGACTCTAAAATGACAAAACAAAATATGTTTATTTAGGAAAGGGGGCTGTTACATTGGAAACAACTGGATTAGTTAGCATAGACGCAAGAGAAATGATTGCTACTCTGATCAATTTTCTCATCTTCTTTTTTGTGGTAAAACATTTCTTTTATGCAAAAATAAAAGCTGTTATTGCTAAACGACAGGATGGTATTTCAGCTGAAATTGTTGATGCTGCAGAAAAAAACGCTTCAGCCGGTGAATTAAAAGTTAAATACGAAGGCTTGATTGCAGATATAAAATCGAGAGAGCGTGAAATTATTCGAGACGCTAATGCTGAGGGACAGGTTCAACGACATGAGATTCTTGAGAAGGCTCATAGTGAAGCAAAAGTGATCATGGAAAAGTCCATGGCTGAAATCGAATTAGAAAAACAAAAAGCCATGAATGAGGTTAAATCCAACATTGTTGATCTTTCACTCTTTGCAGCTGAAAAGATTATTCACAAATCATTGGATCAGAAACAACATGAAGCGATGATTTTGGACTTTATCGATAAGGTAGGAGAAGCTAAATGAGTTTAGTAGGGAAAAGATATGCCCTGGCCTTATTTGATGCTGCCGTTGACAGCAATAATGTTGACGGAATTTTTGATGATTTTTCTACGGTCATTGATCTTTTCAAGTCTGAGAAGGGATTAATGGATCTTATGCTGACTCCCTCAATTAATGCTTCTGAAAAGAAGGAGATATTAGACAGGGTTTTCAGGAAATCATATAATCAATATTTAAGAAACTTTTTAAATATTCTCTTAGATAAAAATCGTTTTGAATCCATGGCGGAAATTCATGATGCTTTCAGACAGTTGGTATTTCTTTATAAGAATACTGTTGAAGCCACTGTATTAACCGTAGTGCCTTTAGACGAAGCTCTTCGTGTGGCCCTTGAAGAAAAATTGAAACAACGTTTTAATAAAAAGGTAATTCTTAAGAATAATATAGATGAATCCGTCCTTGGCGGTGCTGTGGTTTATGTTGGGGACCAGGTCATTGATGGCAGTGTCAGAAAACAGTTAAATCAAATGAAAACGCAAATGAATAGTTCAAGACTACAATAAACGAGGTGAGTAAAGTTGAATCTCCGACCAGAAGAAATAAGTCAAATTATTAAAAATGAAATAGAACGATATGAAGATAAACTTGAAGTCATTGATGTCGGTTTCGTCATTCAAGTTGGGGATGGGGTTGCCCGTGTCCACGGTCTGGAAAATGCCATGGCAGGCGAGCTTTTAGCTTTCCCGAATGATGTTTTTGGAATGGTGCTTAATCTAGAGGAAGATAACGTTGGCTGTGTTCTTTTAGGTTATGATGATGACATTGTTGAAGGTGATGTCGTTCGTTGTACAGGTCGTATTGTTGAAGTGCCTGTTGGTGAGGCTATGATTGGTCGTGTTGTGAATGCATTGGGAATTCCAATTGATGGAAAAGGCCCGATCGTTACAGACCATAGTCGTCCGGTTGAAGTAAAAGCGCCAGGAGTTATTGAGCGTGAATCTGTAAATCAACCCATTCAAACTGGCTATAAAGCCATTGATTCCATGATCCCAATTGGTCGTGGTCAGCGTGAGTTAATCATCGGTGACAGACAAACAGGGAAAACAGCTTTGGCCATTGATACCATCATTAATCAAAAAGGTGAAGATGTTATCTGTATCTATGTTGCCATCGGTCAAAAAGATTCAACCGTTGCCCAGATTGTCGGGAAATTAGAAGAAAATAATGCCATGGATTATACCATCATTGTTTCAGCAGGGGCGTCTCAATTGGCACCACTGCAATATTTAGCGCCTTACGCAGGTGTAACGATGGGCGAATACTTCATGAATGAACAACAAAAGGATGTACTCATCATTTATGATGATTTATCAAAACATGCAGTTGCTTACCGTGCCATGTCCCTGATTCTTCGTCGGCCACCAGGTCGTGAAGCTTATCCAGGGGATGTTTTTTACCTTCATTCACGACTTTTAGAACGTGCAGCGAAGTTAAAAGCAGGTGGTTCTATTACAGCGCTGCCGATTATCGAAACCCAGGCCGGTGATGTAGCGGCTTATATTCCAACCAATGTTATCTCAATTACAGATGGACAAATTTTCCTTGAAGCGGAACTTTTCCGTTCAGGTATTCGTCCGGCAATTAACCCTGGGATCTCAGTTTCCCGTGTTGGTGGGGATGCCCAGATTAAGTCCATGAAAAAGGTTGCAGGGCCACTTCGAATTGAGTACGCTCAATACCGTGAGTTGGCTGCTTTTGCCAAGTTTGGATCTGACCTTGATGATGTTACCAAAGCCCAGCTTGCCAAAGGGGAACGTATTATTGAGATCCTTAAGCAGGATCAATATGATCCTATGAAAGTTGAGGAACAGGTACTCATTCTTTTTGCAGCAACGAATAATTTCCTGCTTGATGTTGAAGTAAAGGATATTCAGGCATTTGAAAAAGGTCTTATGAAATACGCACAGACTAATTACCCTGAAATCATGACGAAGGTTAAAGGGAAAGACGGCCTTACAGCTGAGGTCGTCGTAGCTTTTGGTGAATGTATAGAAGCTTATAAAAAAGTTTTCGTTAAATCTGTATAGAGTGTTAGTGAGGTGATTTTCGAGTGGCAGAGAATATTCAAGATATTAAACGTCGAATAAAAAGTGTAAACAGTACCAAGCAAATCACTCATGCCATGGAGTTGGTAGCGTCTGCAAAGCTTAGAAAAAGTCGTATGCTTGCGGAAAACCGCTATCCTTATTTTGAGGCCATGATTATAAGCATGGGTCGGATTGTGGAAAAAACAGGGAACACTAAAAATGTGTTCATGAACCAGCGTGAAGTTAAAAAAACCGCTTATATCATTGTTACAGGTGATATGGGCTTGGCTGGCGGCTACAATATAAATGTTGCCAAACTGGCAGAGAAACATATAAAGAACAAAGATAATGCCGTTTTATTCATGGTAGGATCCAAGGGGCGAAATTATTTCAAAAATCGCAGCTATAACATCCAGGGTGAATTTATCGGTCTTTCAGAACATCCTAACTTTTTTAAAGCCAGGGAAATAACGAACATTGCCATGGAAGGGTTTAAAAATGGCGATTTTGATGAGGTTTATCTGGTTTATACCAGATTCTTATCAACCATTGTCCAAAAACCCTATTTTATGAAGCTATTACCTTTGAGTGCAGAGGATCTAAAACCGAAGAACATGGTTTTGGAAGTTGAAAAAGACAAAAATCTAACGGGAATGCTTTATGAGCCGGACCCGGAAGAGCTTTTAGACTATCTCATTCCTAACTATGTGGCTAACACATTATATGGTGCGATGTTCGAAAGTGCCGCCAGTGAACAAGGCGCGCGACGTACCGCCATGGAATCCGCAACAACCAATGCCAATGAAATCATTGAAAAATACACGCTTAAATATAACCGTGTACGCCAGGCGGCAATTACCCAGGAAATTTCTGAAATTGTCAGTGGCGCAGAGGCATTAAAGTAAAAAATGATTAACAAACCGTTGGCTGAACCAGTGTCAACACAATGATTAACGTATAAATAATGCGTGTAAATTATTTTGCACAAGGAGGTTATAAGGAATGGCCCAAAATATAGGGAAGGTTGTTCAGGTTATTGGACCAGTAGTCGATATTAAGTTTAAAAAAGACCAACTGCCAAAATTGAACAATGCAATTAATATAGAACTCAATGGACATACTCTGGTTGTTGAGGTATCTCAACAATTAGGGGATGACATTGTCAGATGTATTGCCATGGATTCCACTGATGGCCTCGTAAGAAGCCAGGAAGCAGTGGATACCGGGGGATCGATTCACGTGCCGGTAGGGAAAGCAACCCTCGGCAGAATGTTTAACGTTTTGGGTGAGCCCATTGACGGGAAACCCTTTGATACCAAAGATGTAGTCATGCACCCGATTCATCGTCATCCGCCAAGCTTTGAAGAACAACAAACGCTGCCGGAAATGTTCGAAACTGGGATAAAAGTTGTTGACTTGATCTGTCCCTACGTTCGTGGTGGTAAAATTGGTCTCTTCGGCGGTGCCGGCGTTGGTAAAACCGTACTGATTCAGGAATTAATTAACAATATCGCAACCCAGCATGGTGGCTTGTCCGTTTTTGCCGGGGTTGGTGAACGTACCCGTGAAGGAAATGACCTTTACTACGAAATGGTGGAATCCGGAGTTATTGATAAAACAGCTCTTGTTTTCGGCCAGATGAATGAGCCACCAGGAGCCAGAATGCGTATTGCGCTTTCAGGTCTTACCATGGCTGAGTACTTCCGTGATGATGAAGGCCAGGATGTGCTTCTATTCATCGATAATATTTTCCGATTCACCCAGGCAGGTTCTGAAGTTTCAGCCCTTCTTGGCCGGATGCCAAGTGCGGTTGGTTACCAACCGACGCTGGCAACAGAAATGGGTGCCTTACAGGAACGTATTACATCCACCAGTAAAGGATCAATAACATCAGTTCAGGCCGTTTACGTTCCTGCCGATGATTTAACAGATCCTGCACCAGCCACAACATTTGCCCATTTGGACGCGACGACTGTTCTCAGCCGTGCGATTACAGAAAAGGGTATTTATCCAGCAGTGGATCCACTTGATTCAAGTTCTCGTATTCTTGATCCCAAGATTGTTGGGCAGGAGCATTATGATACAGCCCGTGAAGTTCAGGAAACATTACAACGGTATACAGAATTGCAGGATATTATCGCAATTTTAGGTATGGATGAGTTATCAGATGCTGATAAGATTACAGTATCCCGTGCCCGTAAAATAGAGCGATTCTTATCCCAGCCTTTTAATGTTGCCGTACAGTTTACTGGTACTCCAGGAGTATACGTACCAATTGGAAAAACCATTCAGGGTTTCAGAGAAATTCTTGAAGGAAAACATGATAATTTACCAGAAAGTGCCTTTCTGATGGTGGGAACTATTGAAGACGCCATTGCTAAAGCAAAAAAAATAAAAGGTTAGTTGAGGTGAGTTTTAATGGCTGAAACTTTCAGATTAAAAATCATTGCCCCTACTGGTGTCTTTTATGATGATGATATAGAAACTATGGTAATCAGGGGAACTGAAGGTGAGTTTGCAATTCTTGCAGATCACACACCTTTGACAACCACTATTGCAGTGGGTACATTTAACATGGACATTGGGGAAAAGAAAATTAAAAGTGGTACCCTCCTAGGAGGAATCGCCACTATTTATCCCGAAGAAACCATTATTTTAACCGATGCAGCAGAATGGGTTGAAGATATAGATCTTAATCGTGCTAAAGCAGCTAAAGAACGTGCGGAACAACGTCTTAAGGATGATAAATTCGATGTTGTCCGTGCCCAGGCAGCTTTGGAACGAGCGATTGCACGTATCAATTCAAAAAAAAACTGAAACAGTAACAAAAGAGAAATAAAACCAAAAGCCGGGATTCCTTGTGAATCCCGGCTTTTTTCAACCTTTTATTCAGGGGATATGTTTAAAAGAACGGGGTTTTATGATATACTTTATTATCAAATAAGATTGTAAACATAGGTGACTATTAGGATAATAAGGTCACTCTGGAGGTTAATATGGCTCTAAAAAAACAGATTGGAATTGATTTAGGCACAGCAAATGTACTGGTTTATGTGAAAGGAAAAGGCATTGTTCTGCACGAACCATCCGTGGTTGCCGTGGATAAGAACAATGGCAAGCTCCTAGCTGTTGGCGAAGAAGCAAAGATTATGCTGGGAAGAACCCCGAGAAACATCGTTGCTATTCGGCCTCTGAAAGATGGTGTTATTGCAGAGTTTGATATTACCGAGCGCATGCTGCGGTATTTTATGGGTAAGATCATTGGCAGGTCAGGCTTGTTTCGGCCAAAAGTCGTAGTGGGAATTCCCAGCGGGGCCACTGAGGTTGAACGCCGGGCAGTGTACCAGGCGGTGATTGCCGCAGGTGGTGCGCCGCCCCTTGTTGTGGAAGAGCCTTTGGCAGCCGCCATTGGCGCCGGGATTGATGTGTTGAAGCCAACCGGAAATTTAGTGGTGGACATTGGTGGCGGGACAACCGATATTGCGGTGATTTCCCTGGGTGGCATTGTTACCAGCCATTCCCTTAAAATTGCTGGGGATCGGCTGGATGAAGCCATTGTAAGACACATGCGGTCAAATCATAATATGCTCATTGGGGTTCGCACCGCAGAAGATCTCAAACGAAAAATAGGATCAGCCCATTCAGACTGCGAAGTCTTAGAGGCAGAGGTTCGTGGCCGGGATTTGGCAACCGGTTTACCGAAAACAGCGGTGGTTAATTCAGAAGAAATAAGACTCAGCTACGAAAAATATATTAATGCCATTATGAGCGCCATTCTTGCAGTCATGGAAAAAACCCCTCCGGAGCTCATGTCGGATATTTGCGATGCCGGGATTTATCTTGCCGGCGGCGGCGCGAAAATGCGGGGATTAGAACAACTCATTAATGAAAAATTGCCTGGAATTCCAGTGCACATTGTTGAAAATTCAGAAGAATGTGTGGTTCTTGGAACCGGCCTTATTTTAGATAATCCCGGGCTGGCTGGACGGCCAACCCCTCGCTTTGAAAATGTCCTGAAGGATCACTATGATACGGAAACCGATAATGAAGATTTGGTTGAATAAAATGGAGGATCAAAAATGAATATTTGTATTATTGGAATGAGTATTTTAGGAATTACCTACGGTTCCATTTTGTCTGATTCCGACGTCAATGTTATTTGTGTCGATACCGACGAAGAAACCATCAGCAAGCTCAAAAAAGGGGTAATCCCCGTCAATGAGCCGGGACTCAAGGCTTTAGTGGCAACCTCGGAAGCTTCCGGGCGTTTGCGCTTCAGCTCAAACATTCAAAAAGCCATTAAAAACTGCGAAATCATTTTTATAACCAGTAAAGTTCCAGCCGATCATGACGGACTTCCGGATCTGAGCTCGGTGATACCCATCGCTCAGAGCATCGGGAAGTATATGGAGAGCCATGTTACCGTGGTGATTAAATCCACGGTTCCGCCAGGTTCAAATCAGATCATTAAACGTACCATTCAAAAGGTACTGGATGACCGAAAGGTGAAGCTTCGTTTTGAAATGGTCAGCAACCCGGATTTTGGACGAAAAGGCTCCATGATCAGGGATTGTTTAGTTCCTGAAATGGTTGTCATCGGAGCAGAATCGGAGTCAGGGGTCGAGAGATTAAAGAAACTATATGATAGTATCCATTTCCAGGATAGAGACTACATCATTACAAACCCCCAAAGTGCGGAAATGATTAAATATGGGGTTAACGCTTTTTTAGCCATTAAACTTTCCTATATCAATGAAATGGCCTTGCTCTGCGAAAATGCCAACGCCAATATTTTAGATGTCGCAAAGGGCATTGGCCGGGACCATCGGATCGGCCCTGACTATCTAGATGCCGGCCCGGGTTTTGGCGGAAGCGATCTTCCCAAGGATTCCAAGGCCCTGCTGGAGATTGCCAGGGTTTACGGTGAAGAATTTAAAGTCCTTAAAGCCGCACTTGATGCCAATGAAAAGCAAAAATGTAAAATGGTTGAAATGATAAAACGCACCATGGGGAATATAAACGGAAAAACCATTGGCGTTCTGGGGCTTTCCTATAAATCCGATACCGCAGACATGCGGGAAGCCCCGTCCATTGACATTATTAAGGGCTTAGTCAATGAAGGTGCTGATATTCGCATTTACAGCCCGGAAGGAAGTAAAGAGGCGAAGTGGCGGCTTGAAAGAGAAAAGAAAGCCATAACCTATTGCCATGATCTTTATGAAGCAGCCCAGGGATCAGATGCGATTGTGGTGATCACCGGCTGGCGTGAGTTCAGGGGCATGGATCAGAAACGGGTAAAGACCCTTATGAAAGATCGCTATTTATTTGACCTGAGAAACATATTTGGAGAAGACCCACCCAAAGGTTATATTTATGCCGGGCTGGGAATTCCATCAATGGAGGTGTAGAAAGATGACAAAAGTACGTAAAGCAGTGATCCCCGCAGCAGGATTAGGCACCCGTTTTTTACCGGTGACCAAGTCAGTACCAAAAGAAATGCTGCCCATCGTTGATAAACCAACCATCCAATATATTATAGAAGAAATCGTGGCTTCCGGGATTGAAGAAATCCTGATTATTAACGGGCGAAACAAAGAAATGATTATTAACCACTTTGATAAAGTACCGGAGCTGGAAGCCCTGTTAAGAGCCGGTGGCAAAACCGATGCTCTGGAAGAAGTACAGGCCATTACCGATATGGCCAGAATCTTCTCGGTACGGCAGAAAGAAGCCAAAGGCCTGGGCCACGCAGTGCTTTGTGCCAGAGAGTTTGTTGGCAATGAGCCTTTTGCGGTGGTGCTGGGAGATGATATTGTGTATAACGATGGAAAACCGGCACTGAAGCAAATGATTGACGTTTTTGAAAAATACCAATCGTCAGTCATTGGTATTCAGCAGGTACCCAAAGACCAGGTGAATAAATATGGCATTGTTTCCGGCACCAGAATGGAAGATCGGATTTACCAGGTCAATGATCTGGTGGAAAAACCGGCAATCGGGGAAGCCCCATCCACCATGGCAATATTAGGACGTTATATCATTACCCCGGCAATTTTTGACATCCTGGAGCACACCGGCAAGGGTGCCGGAGGAGAAATACAGCTCACCGATGGATTAAAAACCCTGGCAACCATGGAAAAAATGTTTGCCTATGATTTTATCGGCAAGCGCTATGACGTTGGGGACAAGCTTGGTTTTTTACAGGCCACGGTAGAGTTTGGCTTAAAAAATAAAGAGCTTGGAATCCATTTCAGAGAGTACCTTGAAACATTGATGAAAAATAAATAGGATTTGGAAGGAAACGTAATGGATTACAAAAAAAAAATTGAGCTATGGCTTAATCAAACGGACTTAGACTTAAAACTTCGACAGGAGCTGGAAGCTCTAACCGATGAAAAAGAAATTGAAGATCGCTTTTATACAGACCTGGAATTCGGCACCGGAGGCATGCGTGGTAAAATGGGTGCCGGTACTAATCGGATGAATATTTACACCGTGGCAAAAGTGACCAGGGGCTTTGGTCAATATCTTCTGAAAAAGAATATTCAAAATTGGGAAAAGGGTGTGGTCATTGCCTATGATTCACGACATTTGTCAAGAGAATTTGCAGAAGCTGCGGCTGGGGTTTTTGGAAAAATGGGGGTTGTCGCTTATCTTTTTGAAGAGCTTCGTCCAACTCCAGAGCTTTCCTTTGCGGTAAGACATCTTAAGGCTGCCGGTGGTATTGTCATTACAGCATCCCATAATCCTAAGGAATATAACGGCTATAAGGTTTATGGTCCCGATGGCGGTCAGATGGTCACTGAATCAGCGGATGCTCTTATTGCTGAAATTGCCACGATCAAGGACAGTTTTGATATTCCAACCATGACGCTTAAGGATGGCTTATCCCAACAGATCATTGAAATGCTGGGAGAAAAAATGGATGCCGCCTTTTCAAAAGCGGTTGAATCCGTTTGTAAGCCAAACCCCGATAATCAAATAAAGGTAGTGTATACCCCACTTAACGGAGCCGGAAATAAACCTGTCCGCCGGGTGCTTTCTGACCTGGGCTATAAAGATGTCTTTGTGGTTAAAGAACAGGAGTTCCCTGACGGCGATTTTAGCACAGCACCTTATCCCAATCCGGAAGATCCTTCGGTATTTAAATTGGCCATGGCTTTGGCAAAGGAAAAGGAGGCTGATGTGATCATCGGTTCCGATCCGGATGGAGACCGTGTCGGGGTCGTTGGAAGAAACCAGCAGGGGGAATTTGTGGTTTTCACCGGAAATCAGACTGGAGCCCTTTTGGTGGACTACTATTTGAAAACTCGAACAGACTTACCGGAAAACAAGATCATTATTAAAACCATAGTTACCAGTGAACTGGGTGGGCTGGTGGCTAAAAGTTATGGGGCAGCGGTTGTGGATGTACTCACCGGCTTTAAATACATTGGTGAGTTAATAACCCATTTTGAAAAATCAAAAGAGTATACCTTTGCTTTTGGTTATGAAGAAAGCTATGGTTATCTGGCTGGAAATTACGCAAGAGATAAGGATGCTGTTGTGGCATCGGCACTGGTTTGCGAAATGACCGATTACTATAAAAAACAGGGTCTTACACTAAATGAAGCCCTCATTGCTCTTTACGAAAAGCATGGGTATTTTATTGAAGACGTGGTGGCTCTTACCCTTGAGGGAATTAAGGGTAAGGCAAAAATCATTGAAATTATGGAGAAATTCAGGGTTGCCAGCTTTCCAGGCTTTGCCAATGCAAAGCTGATCGCGTTTAATGACTATGAATGCGCAACGAGGCATGATTTGCTAACCGGCGAGAAAAAAGCCATTGATCTTCCCAAATCAAATGTATTGAAATTTGTTTTTGACGATCATTCCTGGTTTGCACTTCGTCCATCGGGAACAGAGCCAAAGTTGAAAATCTATTTTTCTGTTACTGGAAAAACGGCCAAAGAAGCGGTCGAAAAGAATGTGGTTTTAAAGAAAATGGTCAGTGATCATATTGAGGGTTAAGTAGGGTTGGTTAGAAATTAAAAAAGGCGTGATCCCAATGTGGGGGCACGCCTTTTGGCTTTTCATAAAAAATATTTATGTAGTAGTTGAAGGATCAGTGGTGGTTGAAGGCTTAGTAGTGGTATTGGTAGTATCAGTGGTATCAGTGGTATTGGTAGTATCAGTGGTATTGGTAGTGTCAGTGGTATTGGTAGTGTCAGTGGTATTGGTAGTGTCAGTGGTATTGGTAGTATCGGTGGTATTGGTAGTATCAGTGTAAGGGTCACTGGTGTAGGGGTCACTGGTGTAAGGATCAGAGGAGTAGGAATCAGTCGTATCGGTATAAGAATCAGTGGTGGGTTCTGAATAAGTATCTTCGGAATAAGTGGCATTACCGCCTTTAGAAGTGCTTGCATAATTAGCAATGGCATCACTGATTGTCAGAAGCCCGGCTGTTGGCACATAAGGGGTATAGCTACTGGTGTTTGTGCTGTTTGCAGTTGTACTGTCAGTGGTTGCAGCGGTTCCATCAGTGGAAGTAGTTCCGTCAGTGGAAGTAGTTCCGTCAGTGGAAGTAGTTCCGTCAGTGGAAGTAGTTCCGTCAGTGGAAGTAGTTCCGTCAGTGGAAGTAGTTCCGTCAGCAGCAGTTGTTTGGGCAGGTCCATAAATAAAAGCATGGAGTGCAATCACATTATCGGCTAAGCTGTTTGGTACCACATAGGAAACATCGTTAATCATGACATCACTGACAAATTTGTTATCGGGTACGCGAAACTCCAGAAATTGCTTGTTGGTAGAAGCTAAAAAAGCCTTGGCATAGGTGGTCATCTCCTGGATGGAAAGGGTGGTTTTAACATAAGGATAAACTTTTCCTAACAGGTTCACTCCGGAAAGGATATCAATCTTAAAGCCCTTTTGGATAATTTGTCCAACAACTTCACGTTGACGCTGGGTACGTTCATAATCATTATCACTGTAGCGATTTCTTGAATAAGCCAGGGCCTGTACACCGCTAAGGGTTTGGGTGCCAATGGCTTCAAGATGGGGATCGTCTCGACCGACTTTGTCATTAACATCATCAATGTATTTATTGGTCCAGTCAAGAACATCCTTGTTTTTAACATTAACTTCAACACCGCCCAGGGTGTCTACCGTATCCACCATGGCATCAAAATTAACAACCACATAGTCTTTAATATTGAGATCAAAGTTTGTATTTAAAGTTTTAACCGTAAGCTCAGGGCCTCCCATGGCATATGAAGCGTTGATTTTATCAAAGGTTTCCTTGGTATCCTTGTTTGCAGGAATTTGAACCAATAAGTCCCGCATGACTGAGGTCACTTTTACCGTGCCGTTTCTAAAATCCATGGACAGAATCATAATGGTATCTGCCCGATCGCCGTCAACATCACTTCTGCCATCGATACCAAAAACCGCAATATTAACGGTATCAATATCTAAATCGTTATTTACTTTTAAATTGGCTGGATCCAGCTTAGCGACGCCGGCAATTTCGCTAAGGTGTCCAATGGTGTTGAATCCATAAACTAATCCTGTGCCAACTACCGAGACCAGCAGAAAGAGGATTACTAAAATTATTTTTTTCTTCATGAATATTCCTTTCAAATTAAGGGTTAAAATCGTATTGAAACATAGTATCATAATAATACTTAAAATAACACAGAAAATTTCCAGAACCGAGAAAAAAATAGACTTTTAATTGGATTTGAAGTATAATAACAATGAATTTTTATGACTAGAAAAAGTAATGTCGGATGAAAAAAGGTGAAATATGAAGGTTTTATTAACAGGAAGTAATGGGCAACTGGGCAGAGAACTGACCCGGCAGCTTAAAGAAAAAAAGATAACCACAGTTGGTTATGACATACCTGAATTTGATGTGACTGATAAAGAAAAAATTTCGGAAATTATTGAAAAAGAAAAACCAATGATCATCATTAACTGTGGTGCTTTGACGAACGTGGATGGGTGCGAAACCCAAAGAGACCTGGCCATGGCCATTAATGCCACCGGCCCTCAAAATTTGGCGGAAATCGCCCGGGATAAGGACATCGTATTAGTACAGGTTTCCACGGATTATGTTTTTGACGGGGCAGGGATTCTGGAAAACGGTGTTTTACGACCCTATGTTGAAACGGACCCAGTCGATCCCCAAACGGTTTATGGGGAAAGTAAAGCCGCCAGTGAAAAAGCTGTTACTGAGATAGCGCCAAAATACTTTATTATAAGAACTGCTTGGCTTTATGGAGACGGTGCGAATTTTGTTAAAACCATGCTGGAATTGGCAGGGAAACATCCTAAACTCACGGTGGTTGACGATCAGGTAGGGTCTCCGACCAGTACGGTTGATTTAGCCGCAGCGATTATTGATTTAATCCAGACCGATCACTATGGGCTCTACCACGGCACCTGTGAAGGCCAGTGCAGCTGGTATGATTTTGCAGTAGAAATCTTTAAATTGTCGGGGATCAAAATTCCGGTGGAGCCAGTGACCTCAGAGCAATTTGTGCGCCCGGCGCCACGACCAAAATATTCGGTTCTTGAAAATAAAGCTTTAAACGCATTGAATATGAATCATTTCAGACCTTGGCAGGATTCTCTGGCAGAGTATTTAGAAAAATTATAAAAGAATAAGGAAAGAGGAAGCTATGAAAGGTATTATTTTAGCCGGAGGTTCCGGCACGCGACTTTACCCGATTACACGGGTGGTATCAAAACAATTGTTACCTATTTATGATAAACCAATGATATATTACCCGCTGGCAACCTTAATGCTGGCAGGGATTCAGGATATTTTAATTATTTCAACCCCTCAAGATCTTCCCATGTTTGAACGTCTTTTTGGGACCGGAGAAGAATTGGGATTAAATTTTTCTTATAAAGTACAGGATGCCCCTAACGGGTTGGCAGAAGCCTTTATTATAGGAGAAGAATTTATTGGGGATGATAAAGTTGCTCTTGTTTTGGGAGATAACATTTTCTACGGCCATGGGTTTACCGGATCCATTCGCAAGGCAGCTGAATTAGATGAGGGTGCGGTTATTTTCGGCTATCCTGTAACAGACCCCGAACGCTACGGTGTGGTTGAGTTTGCAGATGATGGAACGGTTCTTTCTATTGAAGAAAAGCCACTTGATCCAAAATCCAATTTTGCAGTGCCGGGATTATATTTTTACGATAATAATGTGATTGAAATAGCAAAAAGCATTAAACCATCAGCGCGGGGAGAACTGGAAATCACTACCGTTAACGAGGCCTACCTGAAACAGGGAAACCTGAAGGTTGAACTTTTCGGTCGGGGCATGGCATGGCTGGATACCGGAACCCATGACAGTATGATTGAAGCTTCTAACTTTGTGGAAACCATTCAAAAACGTCAGGGTCTTTATGTGGCCTGTATTGAGGAAATTGCTTATCTTCGAGGTTTTATTGACAGAGCGCAACTCATAAAACTGGCGCAACCACTGAAGAAAACAGCTTACGGACAATACCTGATCCAGTGCTCTAAAGAAAAATAGGAGATAATATGGCTAAAATAAATGTAATTAAAACAAAAATAGCGGGGCTTGTGATCATAAATCCCTCAGTCTTTGGAGACGAACGCGGCTATTTTATGGAAACTTATAATGAAGAGGAATTTCATGAGGCCGGACTGACCATGAAATTTGTCCAGGATAACGAATCAAAATCAAGCAAAGGGGTTCTTCGGGGCCTTCACTTCCAGCGAAAATTTTCCCAGGGAAAGCTGGTTCGAGTAACTAAAGGTGAGGTTTTTGACGTCGGCGTTGACCTGAGGCCTGGCTCGCCAACCTATGGCCAATGGGCAGGAGCAATTTTAACTGAAGAAAATAAGACCATGTTCTATGTGCCTGAAGGCTTTGCCCACGGATTTTTGGTTTTATCTGAGGAAGCGGTATTTAATTATAAATGCACCAACCTTTATACCCCGGAATACGATGGGGGTATCCGGTGGAATGATCCGGAAATTGGGGTCGAATGGCCGATGGAAGGTATTGATGAACCCTTGCTTTCAGAAAAAGATACCAAACTGCCTTTTTTAAGTGAGCTTCGAGACACCCTGAGATTTGAATAAAGAGAGAATGGAGTTATTATGAAAACACTATTAGTCACAGGCGGGGCCGGATTTATCGGTTCCAACTTTATAAAATACATGCTGGCTCAGCATCCGGATTATAAGATCATCAATTTAGATGCCCTGACCTACGCCGGCAATCTTGAAAATCTAACAGACATAGAAGATAATCCCAATTATATTTTTGCAAAAGGCGATATTGCCGATCGATCCTTTGTCCAAAAACTTTTTGAGTCCTATGATTTTGATACAGTGGTTAACTTTGCTGCGGAATCCCATGTGGACCGAAGTATTGAAAATCCTGAGATTTTCATCCAGACCAATATAATGGGAACCCAGGTTTTGTTGGATGCAGCCAAAAACCACTGGAAAACAGGAAAGGATGCCAATGGCTATCCTACTTATCGTGATGGCGTCCGATTTCATCAGGTATCAACCGATGAAGTGTATGGTGCTCTGGGAAAAACAGGGATGTTTACTGAAAGCACTCCCATGGCTCCCAACAGCCCTTACTCTGCTTCAAAGGCCAGTGCAGATCTCATTGTCAGGTCATACGGTGAAACATTTAAGTTGCCAGTGACCATTAGTCGTTGTTCAAACAATTATGGCCCCTATCATTTTCCGGAAAAACTTATTCCTCTCATGATTTCAAATGTTGTGGAATTAAAGAGCTTACCGGTTTATGGGGATGGCATGCAAATCAGAGATTGGCTTCATGTCGGGGATCATTGCAGCGGCATTGACACCGTACTCCACAAAGGGGTTTGCGGTGAGGTTTATAATATTGGCGGAAATAATGAAAAAGCCAATATTGAAATTGTGAATCTCATTATCAAAAGCGTTTCAGAAAAACTTCGTGAAGGTGACTATGCTATTGATAACGACGGCTCAGAGATCAGCACTGATTTAATCACCTATGTGGAAGATCGCCTGGGACATGATCGTCGCTACGCCATTGATAATACGAAGATTACCACTGAACTCGGTTGGGAGCCTTCATATACTTTTGAAGAAGGCATTGTCGAAACCATAGAATGGTACCTCAATCATCAGGATTGGTTGGATCAAGTGAAATCCGGCGGGTATCAGAAGTATTACGATAATATGTATTCAAAGAAGTAGAAGCTTTAAGATAAACTTGCTCAACGCAGTTGTTGGGTGAGTTTATATTCTTATTGAAGGAGAATGGCTTAAAATATGTTTAAAGATTTTTTTTCTTTTTTTGTAGGTTTATATAGGAATAGACGGTTGTTGATTGAATTTTCCCTGAATGATTTTAAAGCACGTTATGCGGGATCTATGTTTGGGATAATATGGGCCTTTGTTACACCATTAGTGACGATTGCAGTATACTGGTTCGTCTTTGATGTTGGATTAAAGGCAGGGATGATGGATGGTAATGTTCCTTTTATTATCTTTTTAATTACCGGAATTGTTCCCTGGTTTTTCTTTCAGGAAGCACTGATGTCAGCGACCAATTGCTTTCGGGAGTATAGTTTTCTTGTCAAAAAAGTTGTGTTTAATATTAAGATCTTGCCTACAGCAAAAATAGTATCGGCATTTTATACACATCTTTTTTTTATTGCTCTGGCAATAGTAATTACGTCTATTTATGGTTTTTCACTTAGCATATATGCGATTCAAATTTTTTACTATTTATTTTGTTTAATTATTTTATTAACAGGACTCACCTGGATAACCGCATCCCTGCAACCGTTTTTTTCGGATATTACCCAGCTAATCGCGGTAGTGATGCAGGTATTGATGTGGGCAACACCAATCATGTGGTCCATTAGCCTGTTATCGCCAAACTTACAGTTTGTCTTAAAATTAAATCCGCTTTATTATATTGTAGAAGGCTATCGCGATGCCTTCTACAATCATGTATGGTTTTGGCAACACCCACAGTTGACCATATATTTTTGGGTATTCACACTTACAGTTTTGATTATTGGAAGTATCGTATATACCAAATTAAAACCACATTTTTCAGATGTGTTATAGAAAGATGGAATAAAAATGTCAAATTATGTAATAGATATTAAAAACATATCAAAGAAATACAATTTATATAAGAAGCCAAGAGATCGCATCAAAGAAGCTCTGAGTCCTTTTAAAAAGAAATATCATGATGAGTTTTTTGCATTAAAAGATATCAATGTCCAAGTTGAAAAAGGAAACATGGTTGGTTTTATTGGTGAAAATGGATCTGGCAAGTCAACTCTTTTGAAAATTATTACCGGGGTATTGACACAAAGTTCCGGAGAAATTGAAATAAGCGGCAAAATATCGGCATTGTTAGAATTAGGTTCAGGTTTTAATCCGGAATATACAGGAATGGAAAACATCTATTTAAATGGAATGATACTTGGCTATTCTAAAGAAGAGATCGATGAAAAAATAGCTGATATTATTCATTTTGCCGATATTGGCGAACATATTAATCAACCTGTAAAAACATATTCAAGTGGTATGTTTGTGAGACTTGCTTTTGCAGTGGCAATTAATGTGGATCCGGATATATTAATAATTGATGAAGCTCTCGCTGTGGGCGATTTGGAGTTTCAGCTAAAGTGCATGGAGAAGTTTACAGAATTTAGAAATTCGGATAAAACGATATTGTTTGTATCCCATGATATCAATTCAGTCAGGCGTTTTTGCGATAAAGTCTATTGGCTTAAAGAAGGCACTATTGAAGATTGGGGTGACACAATGGATGTAACTGAGAAGTTTGATAATTATTTAAAAAAGAAATCAATTGGAACGATTGAAAGAAAGCAAGTTGAAGAAAAAAAATCAATTTACGATATTGTTGACATTGTTAAATGCGAACTATTGGATAATAACAATTCTGTGATTGAGATGGTGCCGCAAAACAGTGAATTATTTGTCAAAATAACATATAAAGTTAATGAAAATAGGATATCTAATCCTGTTTTGGGGATTGCCATTCGCACAATGGATAACCGTTATGTTTGTGGTTTGAATACACTGCTTGATGAGGTTGCTATTCCCTGGGAAGTTGGTGAAAATACATTATATTTAAAGTATGATCGTATCGGCCTGCTAAATGGAGAATATTACCTTGATGTTGCTATTTTCGAAGAAAATGCGACTGTCCCGTTAGTCTATATCACTAAATTTCAAAGTTTCTTTGTCACCGGAAAATATATAGGTGAAGGTATTGTTGTGCTTGAACACGAATGGAAACACAAAATTAAATAATCCGAAAAGTTTAATGGAATATTCAAATTTATTTTAAAGAAGATAATTAAATTTTCCGGATAAATTGAGGGAAGGGTAAACAATGAATAAATATGATGTAGCATTAGATCTAGAGTCTGATAATTCACTCTCTATTATTGTAAGCAATATTCGTCCAAATAGCTTAATACTAGAATTTGGACCAGCAACAGGCAGATTAACAAAATACTTAAAAGAACAACTTAAAAGCAAGATATATATAGTGGAGATTGATAAGGATGCTTATGGTGAATCGCTTAAGTATGCCGAAGATGGAAGTTGCGGAGATATAGAAAAGTATCAATGGGCCGAAAAATTCGGGGAATTGAAATTTGATTATATTATTTTTGCTGATGTATTGGAGCATTTAATAGATCCGGATAAGGTAGTCAAAGCTGCTAAAAAATTTCTGAAGACAGACGGTATGTTAATAGTATCTGTCCCTAACATAGCGCATGATTCCATAATCGTCAACCTTTTTGAAGATGTTTTTCAATATAATAAAATTGGATTGTTGGATGATACCCATGTCCATTTCTTTACTTATAACTCGCTAAAACCACTATTTGAAAATAATGGTTATTCAATCATTAGAGAAGAAGCAACTTACTTAGAGGATGACATTGGTGAATTTCCAGTTAGTATCAATGAAACAAATGAGGCAGTAAAAGAAGCATTGGTGAGTCATAAATATGGACACGTATACCAACTTGTTTTTTTTGCAGTAAGATCAGAGGACTATGCAAAAAAGGAAGAAAAATATGAGATAATCAAAGAAATCACACCAAAAAATAATAATGAAGTATTTGGATTATATGTTGATACCGGGACAGGATTTTCAGAGACTGATAAACTGATGGCAGAAGTAACACCAGGGCATAATAAATTCAAATTTGATCTGAGAAATTTTAATGAAATTCAAGGATTGCGTTTGGATTTTAATGAATCCGGAAATTGTGTTGTTACAATAGAAAGTATTATAATCGATGGAAAGTCAGTTGATGTCCAGAAAATGAAAGGAAATCATGTGCTTTCAGATAAAAATAAATATTATTTTAATAATGCAGATCCAAATATATTTTTAGAGTTGTGGAATATTAAAGAGCTTGAGATTGAATTTTCTTTAAAGAAAATATCAGCAAGTGGATGGGTTTTAATTGAAGAATTTGATTTGTTAAATAAATACGAGGAAGTAATGAATAATTCCAAAATAAATGAAAATGCCAGAAAAGAATGCGAAGAAAGGTTGCGAAAATCTAATTACCAGTTAACGATACTAAGAAATGAATATAATAATATTGTAAATTCGAAAATTTGGAAAATGACAAAACCCGCTCGTAAATCCATAATGATAACAAAGAAAATTTTTAAAGTATTGAAGAAATAGAAAGGAAGTCAATATGAAGAAAGAAGATGCAATAAAATATTCGATCGATACAATTGAACAAGAAGATGGATATATTTTTGTTAAGGGATGGGGATATGACAGTGAAAATAAAACGGAAATTGAAATTTCATTAATTGGAGAAGAACCTCTTGGTGTATCATTTAAGCGAGAACAAAGAACTGATGTAAATCAGCATCTTGGAGTTGATTTGGAGAAAAAGCTTGGGTTTGAGATAAAATTCGATTCATCATGGGAGAATAAAACTGTTAAATTAAAGTTATTAAGTAGTAACAATTATATATTAAAAAAAGTGAAACTTAGGAAAAATAAAATAAAGAATGGAATGGATATAAAATCAAAAGTAGAAAAGAACATTCAAAAAATAAAATGGGCAATTGAATATCTCGAACAGAATGGAATAAAAAGAACGGTTGCACGTTTGCAAACTGAGGTCTTTTCGAAGAACATGGATCCATACAGGTATTGGATAGAAAAAAATGAAAAATATGATGAAAAAAAATCAAAAAAAGAAATTACTGGATTTGAGAAACAACCAAAGATTTCGATATTATTACCAGTTTATAACACTGATGAAAGATGGCTAAGAGAATGTATTGAATCTGTTTTATCCCAATATTATATTAATTGGGAATTATGCATTGCTGATGATCATTCTACTCGGAGACAGGTTCAAAGAATTCTGTGTGAATATGCAGAGAAAGATGCAAGAATAAAAGTTGTTTATCGAGAAAAAAATGGACATATCTCTGAAGCTTCTAATTCAGCATTAAAAATTGCGACAGGAGATTATGTAGCATTACTAGATCACGATGATACACTTGCACCGTTTGCTTTATATCGGATTGCAGCTTTAATTAATAAGAACATTAATGCTGAGTTTATTTATTCAGATGAAGATAAAATAAATAAAGCAGGAAGAAGGAGCAAACCTTTTTTTAAACCTGATTGGTCTCCGGATACACTGTTGAGCCAAAATTATGTGTGCCATCTTAGCGTCATTAAAAGTACATTACTAAAAAAAGCAGGTGGCTTCAGAGTTGGTTTTGAAGGGGCTCAAGATTATGATTTAGTATTAAGATGCACGGAGTTAACAAATGAGATTTATCATATTCCGGAAATTTTATATCATTGGAGAATGATTGAAAATTCCACGGCAGAAAATCCTCAAGCAAAGCTTTATGCTTTCGATGCTGGGAAAAATTCTGTTGAATCAGCGTTAATACGAAGAAAAATAAACGGCACGGTGAGCATGGGGAAAAATTTGGGGACATATGGTGTGCTTTATAAGATCGAGGGCAAGCCAAAAGTGTCAATTATTATTCCTACAAAAGACCATGCAAAAGACTTGGAAATATGCATAGAGTCAATTATTAAAAAGACTGATTATTCTAATTATGAAATTATTGTGGTTGATAATGGCAGTAAAGATATAGAAACATTTGAACTCTTTGAAAAATATGCGCACGTATTTGGAGAAGCTTTTAAAATAGTAACTTTAGACATTCCTTTTAATTATTCTAAGCTGAATAATGAAGCAGTAAAGTTTTCTTCAGGAGAATTTTTGGTATTAATGAATAATGATATTCAGGTAATTACAGAAAACTGGATTGAAAAGATGCTTGGTTTTGCTCAACAAAAGCATATAGGAGCTGTTGGAGCAAAATTATATTACAATGATTTGACAATTCAGCATGCAGGAGTTGTTATGGGAGTTGGCGGAGTTGCAGGCCATAGCCATAAGTATTTCAACTCTAAGAGTCCCGGTTATTTTAGCCGATTAATGATTGATTCAAATTATGCAGCTGTAACAGCAGCTTGCTTGATGGTTGAAAAAGAAAAATATTTAGAAATTGATGGATTGAATTCAATAAATTTGGCTGTTGCTTTTAATGATGTTGATTTTTGTTTGAAACTGCTGGAAAAGGGATATTATAATATTTGCCTTTCAAGTGTGGAATGTTATCATCATGAATCTAAATCACGTGGCGTAGAAGATACAAAAGAAAAGAAAAGACGTTTTGATAAAGAAATCAGTTTTATGAAAGAAAAATGGAAAATATATATTGCGCATGATCCATACTATAATCCAAATCTTACGCTCGAAAAAGAAGATTTTAGTATAAGAAAAGATTAAAAGTATCGAGAAGTGCTTCAAATAAGGCATAGTGCTTTCTGCAGCTATAAAATACTGGGAAATGATAGGCTGTAGGCTGAATTTAATACTTGTAACTTATTATTTAAATTACGGATAAAATGTCACAATATAATTGACGATAAAGGGTTATTCGTGATATATTGTGATAAATAGAACTGGGTAATGAATCACAGAGATACAAAATGCTTATGAAAGGAGAATGGTAATTGGAAAAGGTAAAAAGCAGGAAAATGTGGTTGGTTGTGGGGGCTTTCGTCTTCCTATCGTTTCTGATTCTTTTCTCATGGAATGGCATATTTGTAGAGGCATCTGGCACAATGATTGTAATAAATCCAGGACACATGGATGGTGCGGACCCTGGGGCTGTGAATAGCAGCAACGGTATTCGAGAAGTCGATCTGAACAATGCTCTGGCAATAAAAACAGTGGCGACTTTAAGAGCCAGTGGGTACAATGCCATGCTGAGTCATCCGGTACCTGGAAATCCGGGATTACCAACACTTCTTGCAACAAGGCCGGATTACAGTGTTTATACAAAAACAATCTGTGATGCAGCCAATGCAAAAGGTGCGGATTTGTTATTAAGTATTCATCATAATGCCGGCGGTAATGCCAGCGGATATGAGCTTTATTGGAGCAGTTATCATCCAACAGTTGATGTTAATGGAATTTATGAAGCATCCGGTTTATGGCCAGGTGGCGACACGGCAACTTTGGATCGTACGCCGTCTGGTATTGCTCTTCGTTCGAAAGCTCTTGCCAATAGTTTGAATGAGAATTTTAAGAGTTTGGATTATGTTCCGACGAGAAATAAAATTGTTGAAAGAGATGATGGTATTATTCGTCGAACCAGTATGCCATCCGTATTAATTGAAGCGGGTTTTGTTTCTAATAATGCAGAATCCCAACAAATGGCAAATGGCAATAATCAGCAAAAAATGGCGAATCAGATTTTAAAAAGTGTGAACGCACTTTTTGGAAATCAAGCTGCGCCTATGACCGCAAAAAGCGTGGTAGGGAGTGTATCCGGAAGTAAGATCACCGCAACAATCACAGGCATTACCGCCCCTAATGGGATCAAACAGATACAGGTCCCGATTTGGAGCAATAACAATGGCCAGGACGATATAAGATGGTACACAGCAACCAAGCAAAGTAATGGGAAATACAGTGTGACCATTGATGTTAAGGACCATAATTATGATGGTGGAGCATACATTATCCATGCTTATGGGGTCGATAATAATGACAAGATGGTGTTTCTTGGTAATACCACAGTGAACGTTAAAGTAGCTCCTATGACCGCAAAAAGCGTGGTAGGGAGCGTATCCGGAAATAAGATCACCGCAACAATCACAGGCATTACCGCCCCTAATGGGATCAAACAGATACAGGTCCCGATTTGGAGCAATAACAATGGCCAGGACGATATAAGATGGTACACGGCAACCAAGCAAAGTAATGGAAATTACAGTGTGACCATTGATGTTAAGGACCATAATTATGATGGTGGAGTATACAATATCCATGCTTATGGGGTCGATAATAATAACAAGATGGTGTTTCTTGGTAATACCACAGTGAACGTGAAAGCAGCTCCTATGTCAGCAAAAAGCGTGGTAGGGAGCGTATCCGGAAGTAAGATCACCGCAACAATCACAGGCATTACCGCCCCTAATGGGATCAAACAGATACAGATCCCAATTTGGAGCAATAACAATGGGCAGGACGATATAAGATGGTACACGGCAACCAAGCAAAGTAATGGAAATTACAGTGTGACCATTGATGTTAAGGACCATAATTATGATGGTGGAGCATAC
>Ga0209748_1000096_pt1 | contig 56792 bp, 60 predicted proteins | sample BarGraIncu00421A_FD_185490 | JGI IMG/M metagenome (GOLD analysis project Ga0209748, IMG submission 185490) | Arctic peat soil microbial communities from Barrow, Alaska - Barrow Graham LP Incubations 004-21A (SPAdes) (version 2) | ecosystem: Environmental > Terrestrial > Soil > Wetlands > Peat... | reverse complement strand
TTTGTGAGACATTTATTCTCTTGATAACTAAAAAGAAACCAAAGCTACTAAAGAATAGGATTGACCTGCTTTTTTCACTCGGAGTTTCATTCGATATGTGTTACTGAGAAGAATATGGGTATAAATTATAATGTTCATAATTTGTTTAATAGAGGAGATTGAAAAATGAAAAAAGATCAATTTACTGAAAATAGTAAGGAATTTGAGGATAAAAAAACCAGTTTGATTGAAAATACAGTAACGGCCATTGCCAAAGGCGAGATGTTAATTGATGTCAGGGTTGAACTCTCACCCCTGCACTATCATCCCTGGCTAAGTGAATTACCGGATGAATTCCGTCAGGAAAAGGAATATCTTTCAGATGAAGAAGTCATTTTGGACGATGCCGTCTTAGCGTATTCCAGACATGGCACCCTGCGGTTGTCAACTGGATGTTTTTTAGAAAATGCATTGAATGGCAATGTGAAACAAACACAAAAAGACATCGCTCATCATGCAGTGAACCCTAAATTTGATGAGAATCATGTGATGACCGACTTTAAAATTAAATTGGAAGATATTACTGTTGCTAATATGTTGAAGATTTTATAAAAAGAAGATGTGCCAATGGAAAAGAATACCAAAAACCGACCTTTAGTGTGGTGCACAAGAGGTCGGTTTTTGTATTTATTTGAAATATCAAAGTCTTTTTCCGTTCGTAGAGGCGGGTAGTACCCGCCAGCAAACGTTAGGCATTCAAACTAACGTTTACAGGCGATTAATAATCGCCCCTACGATTTTGAAACAAACATTAATCTTACCCCGTAAAATATTACGTAATTTGCATTGAATTAACCCGCTATTGTGACGAATTTACCCTGGATTTTGAAACAGTACTCCAGGAAATCAATAGAAAGCAACAACAAAAAAGACTAAAGCCGGTTCTACATTTTCACCTGTAGAACCGGCCTAGTCTAAAATCTCTTTTGTCATCCGTTTGGACTCCTTTTATTGATTTTATCAAAAATCTTCTTTTTCACTTTTCACCGCAAACCTTGACAACTTTTTTGGAGTTATCTTACTCTTTAGATCAGATTCCTTTTAACTCACTTCAAAACTATTTTCAGGATTGTCTAATCATCATTTTTGATCGAGAACACTTCTCGTTTCCGACTTTTAATCGGATGTGGTTTTTTGAAACCGTGAGAATCTTTCTTGAATCAATTTATGATTTTTAATTACCTTACTTCTAATTTGCTTGTGAGGTTTCGTCCACTCTTAATTTCGGAGCAATCTGTTTTCTCATTCAAATTTTTCCAGATACCTTTAAATTTAAAGTATTAACCTTTAGGCAGGTTTTCACGTCGACCTGGGTTTTTCTTTATTTTTAATCGGCGAGTTGTGGTATTGTTTGCTTTTTAATGACCGAGATCATTGAATTCAGAAAAGGATTGGGTTGATCTTTGACTTGGATACATTGTATCACCTATTTAGCAAAAGTAAATAGACAAAATGTAAACGTTTGTATTTATTTTGTCTATTAATTTAACGTCTTTGTAAAGGGATTCTAAAAGAAAATATGATAGAATGAATCAACGGATCGGAGTTGAACAAATGAAAAGAGATCAAATATTAACTAGACAGCTAAATATTATTATGCGGCGGGAACAAAAGTTCTTGAATCAGAAAGAAAATACGTTTGTAAAATCAAAGGTTACCCCTATTATAAATAAAATTCAAAATAAGATACCCGAAAAATTAGTTTCTACACTCGATAAAACTTTTTACATGGGATTTAACTTTGTATTTGAAAAAGGAAATGCTTATGTTGAGAAAACCTATAACAAGGATAGAATCTATTCGAAATATGATCTGAATAATTACGCCATTGATAAATATATGAGTAAAAAGCATTTAAAAAATATAGATAAACAGTCAAAGCAGTCAAGCTCAATAAATGCATCACTTTCAGCAGTGGAAGGCGGTGTTCTGGGCTTATTAGGTATTGGAATTCCAGACATACCACTTTTTATTTCAGTGATTATAAAGACGATCAATGAAATAGCCTTATCTTACGGATATCAATACGCTACCGATGAAGAAAAAACATATATTTTATATTTAATATGCGGCGCAATGACCAAAGGGGAAACGCAAAAAGTATATGCTGAGAAAACTGATCTTTTGGGTGAAGACATTGACTCAAATACTTATATAAGTATTTGTCTGGAGGAGATTATGGAGGAAACCTCCAGCATATTATCCGCCACTCTTCTAACAGCAAAATTTATACAGGGTCTGCCGGTTGTAGGTGTAATTGGGGTCGCTGTTAATCCTTATATTATTAATAAAATTGGAAAATATACGCGGATCAAATATAAAAAAAGATATCTGCTGGGTAAGGTCAGTGATTGTCAGTAAGCGAATCTCATGGCATAAATAGAAAAGTTATAAAGACAGTAGGGACATTTTCAAGATGTCCCCTACTGTCTCTTTTTTAATTCGACTTTGACAAACTTGAGTCGAATCCCTTTGGTTATCACGTTACATTTATTTCATCGACATGGCAATAATCTTTTTTCATTTTCTTAATATATTTATCAAAACCATAAAATTGAGTTTGACGGTAAGAAAGGATCTTTATTCCCAGTCTGCATTCTGACGGTGAAAAAAAATCAATTAATAGATGTTCGGGACTGCTTTTAATTGTTTCGTTAAGTTTCTTGTATTCTCTGAAATTGACTGATGACGATATTTTTATTTCCTTGCAGATTTCCGACATAACATTCTCACCTTCATAGTGTGCAAACAATGCTATATTAACACTTACCGGTTTAGCCCAATTATCATTTTTCATTTGGTCATGGAATTGCTTTGTAAGATAAAGAACACCGTCTAATTTGGATTCTCTTACTACCAGCATAATTAACTGAGAAATAATATATTCAGAATGAAATGTTCTTCCGGTTTCTTCAATCGTAAATGAAGCGGAAATGGATAATAGCCATAACGACATTAATGTTTGGATCGCTTCATCAAAATCAATATCATACTTGTCTTTTTTTTCTTTAGTCAAATTTCCAAACGCTGTAATATCGTATGCATTGACTGCTGTATTAAACACCTTTATTGTATCATCAAATTGTGCATGTGATACGTTAAAAACATTATCAGGGGGTTTTCCCATTTCTATCCAGCAATCATAGGATGATGTTCCAAAGTAAAGACAGGGCAGCCCTGGTATACTAAAACGTTGAGTAGCAATCGTCCCTCGATTATTAAAACCAATATGAAGCATATTTTCTGGCTTAAAGCCGCATATTTGATCACTTAATCTGGAACGGAATAGATCAACTTCAGAAAAAAGGCATGGATCTTCTTCATCAATATCATTTCTGAAAATATTGAGACCTTTTAATGCCAGGCTGTTCTTCAAATTTGAAACGACTAAAGGGTTGTGCATTAGGGGTTCTAAAATAACATTAAGACCATTTAAAGCGCCTCTTACATTACCGGCCATAATATCTTTGTATGACTTCCAGAACAATATTACCTGTTTTTCTTACTGTATCCTGAATTTCAGAGGGCACATTATTTTCCACAAGAATCGCATAAATCTGATTAAATTTTTCTTTTAAAGCAGGATAATAATCGCAGTCTTTTGAAACCCGTAGTGGTGCAATAAAATAATCTATTCCAAACAGCAATGTCCATTTATACATTCAGATCACCTTTAATCTTCCTAAGCCAATCTTACAATACATAAATAATTATGCACTTGAAAAGATTTCACACTTTATTTACCTGACCTAACCTAACCACACTATTCTAATCTTGAATATTCATATCCTGGAAATTTTCTAATTGGATCCTATTTCTAACTCAAAATACGCTTCTAAATTGTTCTGTATCGTTTTGTTTAGCTTGGTTTTGTTTGCAATCATTGTATAAAAAATATCCCATTATGTCAAGTCAACATATTTAAATATCGATAAGACATAAAAGTCTGGCTTTCATTGCAGTTTCGGGCGATTAATAATTGCTCCTACAAAATATATCAGAGTATGTATTTCTTAAACTGTCTGGGAATTTCTTAAATAACTTGACTATTATTAGAATGCCTACTATAATTAAACCCATGGTTCAATTATTAAAACAGAGGTTTTTAATGGGAAGAAAAAAAGAATTAGCCGATTTTCACAGGGATAGCATTATCGAGGTAGCGGAAACACTTTTTGAAATAAAGGGCATTGAAAAAACCACAATGAATGACATTGCCAGGGTAGCCCAGTACAGCAAGGCTACATTGTATGTGTATTTTGAAAATAAAGAAGAAATTGTCAATTGCATTATACTGAAGAGTATGAAAATGCTTTACGATCGCATCCAGAGGGCCATTAAAAAAGACAATGACTTGTTTGCAAAATATTACGGAATTTGTAATGAATTAACCTGCTATTGTGATGAATATCCCCTGTATTTTGAAACGGTGCTCCAGGAAATCAATGTGGACCTTAAAAATCAAAATACACCACCGGTTTTCAAGGATATTTTTGAAGTTGGTGAGCAGATCAATGAAGAATTGGCTGTTTTTTTTCATGATGGTATTGATCAGGGTATTTTTCGACCTGATCTTCAAATTCCCCAGGTGGTCTTTATTTTCTGGTCCAGCCTTTCCGGGATCATTAATATGGCATATAAAAAACAAAAATATATTGAACAAGCCATGGGGGTCACCAAACAAGACTTCTTAAAATACAGTTTTGACACCCTGCTTCGTTCAATTCTAATGGAGGAAAAAAAGAATGCGTAAAAAAAAATCACTTGTAATTTTTATTTTAATTTCTGTAGTAATCATTGGTATCCTATATTTCGCATGGTATTTATATGATGTCAACAGCTATAAAAAATCGGTTGCGGACATAACAGTTTCTGACATTAATCTCTACAATATCCCTAATGGCGTTTATGATGGTGCCTATGATGTGGGCTATATTTCTGCCAATGTTGAAGTTGTAGTTGATAATGGGACAATTGAAAAAATCAGTCTTCTTGAACACAAAAATGAAAAAGGCGCTCCCGCAGAGGTTATTATCGATAATATGATAAAAGAACAAAAAATTGATGTGAATACCATTTCAGGCGCAACGAATTCAAGCAAAGTTATTAAAAAAGCGGTTGAAAACGCACTGATTCAAGAATAACACCTTAGATCTGTGAGAACTAAAAAGTGCATGCTTCATTATAAATAAATCTTGATTTTTCCAAAAGATCATGGCAAATCAATAGAAAGCCACAACAAAAAAGACTAAAGCCGATTCTACATTTTCATCTGCAGAACCGGCCTAGTCTAAAATCTCTTTCGTCATCCGTTTGGACTCCTTTTATTGATTTTATCAAAAATCTTCTTTTTCACTTTTCACCGCAAACCGTGCCAACTTTTTTGGAGTTATCTTACTCTTAAGATCAGATTCCTTTTAACTCACTTAAAAATTATTTTCAGGATCATCTAAACATCATCTCTGACCGAGAACACTTCTCGTTTCCGACTTTTAATCGGATATGGTTTTTTGAAACCGTGAGAACCTTTCTTGAATCAATTTATGATTTTCAATTACCTTATTTCTAATTTGCTTGTGAGGTTTCTTCCTCTCTTAATTTCGGAGCAATCTGTTTTCTCATTCAAATTTTTCCAGATGCCTTTAAAATTGAAGCATTAACCTTTGGCAGGTTTTCACGTCGACCTGGGTTATTTTTTCTTTATTTTTATTGGCGAGCTGTGGTATTGTTTGCTTTTCAATGACCGAGATCATTGAATTCAGAAAAGGTTTGGGTTGATTTTTGACTTGAATACATTGTATCACCTATTTAATAAAAGTAAATAGACAAAATGTAAACGTTTGTATTTATTTTGTGTATTAATTTAACTGCTTTGTAAAAACAAACTGGAAATTTCAGCTGGCGTCTCGTAATTTTAAATGTTAAAATGATTGAGCAATTATTTTAGCATTAATACTTTTGAGGTGTAATAAATGAAACAGATGATCAAGCGATTCTATATTGTGGGGGTTGTTGTCACCATCACAGTGGCCCTGGGAATGTTTATTGAGTTTAAGTATTTTGAGCATACAATCATGGAACAAACACAGGCAAACATCCTATTGGAACGGGATGCGGTTGCCAGTGACATCTGTTCCAGATTGGGCAATATGGGACAAGTGATAACAGATGCAGGGAGTTACACTGCCATTGAAACAGATGAGAGTAAGATTCTCGACTATTTAAAAGCTCTTGAGACTAATAATCCTTCGTTTATATCCCTTTACTTTGGAACCCCTGATAATAAAATGATTAATAGCAGTGGATTTGTGCCTCTGGCATCCTTTGACTTAAGAACCCGACCCTGGTATATAAAAGTTGTGGCATCGGATCAGCTGATTTTTACGGAACCTTTTGTGAATGCAACAAAAGACCAGCTTATTGTCACTGTGGCCAAACCTGTTTATAATGTAAAACATGAATTTCTGGGTGTCATTGCAGGTGATATTTCCATCCATAGCATTATCAATTTGGTCCTGGATAAAAACAGTTCTGAAGAACAATATTCATTTTTAATTGATGGCAAAGGCAATATTCTGGCGCATCCCTACTATATTTATAATGAAACTTCTGATCTCGTTAATATCAATGCTGTTTCGGAAAATCTATCGGCAGCAATGATCCAAAATAAAACTGGCAGTACGGCGATTGTACTTAATGGTATACCCGGTTATTTGGCTTACCAGCCCATTGTTGGAACGGATTGGACGGTGGGAAGCTTTATGGGAACCGCTGAGTATGTCAAGACAGCCCTGCAAGCACTTGTGATATTTTTACTGAGCCTTCTATCCTCGGGGTTTATTATTTTTGTCATATTGATTCTGCAAAAAAGGTACATTCTACAGCCCCTATTGAAATTAGACATGGATATTCAGGGAATTTCTATTGAAGATAACGTTGCCTATCGAATGAAAGCAGAAAATGATACCTTTGGTGTTATTAGAAAATCTGTCAATAACGTTCTTGAAAAAACCCAGAATTATTTCGATGAGCTCAATGCCAGTAAAGAGGCTTTGGTCATCAGTGAAGAAAGAAATCGGGCGATTGTCAATGCACTGCCTGACAGTGTGTTTATATTAGATGGCGATGGAAGGTTTATAGATTTTCACGTTAATGATGAATCCTTTTTAATATTGAGAAAAGGGGAATTTATGGGTAAAACATTAGTTGAAACACTCCCAGGCGATCTTGCCATCAAAGGGAATAAAGACATATCTCAAGCATTACAAACAGGCAACATCCAAATGTTTGAGTACTGTGTAAATTTTCCGGATGGCAATCACTATTTGGAGATAAGAACAGTTAAAAGCAGCGAGGATGAAGTCATTGTCATCGCCAGGGACATCACCGAAAAGAAAAACAATCAGATTTATATTGAGTATCTCAGTTATCATGATCAGCTCACCGGTCTCTATAACAGACGTTTTTATGAAGAAGAGATAATACGTTTGGATACAGAGGAAAATCTTCCCCTAACCATTGCCCTTTTGGATGTAAATGGATTAAAGCTGACAAATGATGCTTTCGGGCATTTGGCCGGGGATATTCTGCTGAAAAAATTGGCGGATCTTCTCAAAAAAGAATGCCGGTTCTCTGATGTGATTTCAAGAATCGGCGGGGATGAATTCACGATTCTCTTTCCGAAAACAACATCGGCTGAAGTCTCGAAAATAGTTGAACGTGTTTATAAAGCAGCTTCAAAAACGGATTTGGAAAACAGTATACTCTCTGTATCCATTGGCTGGGAAACAAAGACAGCCATGGACCAGTCCATGGATGAACTTTTTATAAAAGCGGAAGATCATATGTACCGGAAGAAGCTGGTTGAAAGCAAAAGCATGCGAAATCAAACCCTGCAAGCCATTACGAAAAAATTAAATTATAAAAATGAACGGGAGAAAAAGCATTCGGATCGGGTGAGCATCATCAGTAAAAAAATTGGTGAAGCCATGCATTTGGATTATGAAGTGATTAAGGAAATTGAAATCGCCGGCTTACTCCATGACATTGGAAAAATAGCGGTGAGTGATGACATTTTAAACAAACCGGGAAAACTCACCGAGGCTGAGTATTACGAGATCAAAAAACATCCGGAAGTTGGTTATCAAATTTTAAAATCAGTGGATGCCTATTCATCCATTGCCGAGTTTGTCCTCGCACATCACGAAAGACTGGATGGCAAGGGATATCCTCTAGGACTGACAGCAACTAAAATTCCATTTATTGCTAAAATAATTGCGGTTGCAGATTCCTTTGAAGCCATGGCATCCGATCGTACCTACGGAAAAGCACTTGGCCATGATAAAATAATCAAGGAGCTTCGGAGGCATTCAGGCACTCAATTTGACCCGGAAATTGTTAAGGTGTTGATTGATCTTATCTTAAACGATACAGACACAACCAGGGATTAATTCATGATGAGCGGCTAAACGTACAGAGTGAACTAATTTTTATAATAAAAATCAAAGAGGTTTGCAAAAAAAAAGAAAGTGAAACCGATAATGGCTTCACTTTCTTTTGTATCTCCTGGTTTCTATTTTTTCATTTTTTCTTTTATGTCATTAATGGCTTTTTCAGCGGCTTCTTTGGTCATGCCGTATTTTTCCTGAAGCTTTTCCACCAGAACTTTAACATTGCCTTTAACGGCATCGAGATCCTCGTTTGTAAGTTTGTCCCATCTTTTCTGGACCTCAGTTTTAAATTGTTCCCATTTTTCTTCAAACATTTCTTTATTTGTATGTTGTTCTTTGAGGTCTTCAATGGCTTTCTCTGCGGCTTCTTTGGTCATGCCATATTTTTCCTGAAGTTGTCCCACCAGGATTCTTACATCGCCTTTAACAACATCAAGATCATCGTTTGTGAGTTTTCCCCATCTTTTCTGGACCTCACCTTTAAACTGTTCCCATTTTCCTTCAAAAATATCTTTATTCATCGCGTTATCTCCTTATAAATTATTATTTAAACACTTGTATATCTAGATACCCTAATCGTATATATTTTAACACTTATCAAAAAAGTACTAAGTACTGACTTTCTAAAAGTTCAGTAACCTTTTGGTGCGTTTTTTCCTATTCCATTCCCAGAAACGCTTTCCACCTGGGTAAATCCCGATGTCCCTGGGCATAACCTAATTGATAGCTTTCTGACAGCTTGTCAAAATTAATCTCCCGATTGGAAACCGGCATGGTTTCAGGGTAAACAAGAAAGGCTTTGCCCTGACTTTCCAGGGCCTCCAATTCATCAAGGGTTTCGTTGTAAATAATATGGCGGGTGAGCATGGCTTCGACAACCTGTGGATATTTGCGGTAATAGGCTTTAATTACCCCTTTAAATTTCACCGGAGTTTTTCGGTAGCCTTTTTCACGGGTAAGTACAACGAAAAACTTATCAAAACCGTCTTTTTTTGCAATATCCAGGGCAATTCCCCCACCTAGACCCCCATCCACGTAGTAGTCTTCTCTATAATAGGTCGGCGGCATGAAAATCGGCATGGATGATGAAGCCCGGACAATTTTCATTATGTCCTGCATTTCATGAATATCATGCTTGGTATAATAAATAACTTTTCCGCTTTCCCGGTTAAAAACACCAATGCGCAGCTTTGCGGGATTTGCCATAAATACCTTGAAATCCAGGGGCAATGATTCCCCGGGCTCCGAGGTTTCTTCATAAATATACTGGGAGCGAAAAAATCCTTCTCCTTTGAAAAAGGATTTCCATCCCCCGAATTCGGGATCCAAAACTAAATCCACAAAGGAACGCTTAGCCCGCTTCATATCTCTGGATAAATAGTTGACACTGTGGCTGGAACCTGCGGAAATACCGGCAACATAATCAAAATAGAGTTGGTTTTCCAGCAGATTATTGACAAACCCGGCGGTGTAACTGGCCCGCATTCCCCCGCCTTCAAAAATCAATGCGGTGTTTTTAATATTGTTAATGATTTCCATGGTTTCTCTATCTCCTTTGTGCTTTGAACAGTTTGTAATTTAATAATATCACATTTGGGTCATGATATCCTGTTTTAACACAAAAAAAACAACGACTACAGAACGTTGTTTTTTGTTGGTTTAGATACGCGTTACTCATTATTGACAATGCGGTAATCAAAGTTTCATTTGACCGGTTATTATACTTCTGGAAGATACACGACTGTTCCAGTGTCAAGATCATATTTAGCACCGACAACCTTTAGTTTACCGGCTGCTATAAGTTCTTCGATGATGGGGCTTTTTTCTATTTCCACTACTGAATTTTTAATGTTTTCATCAATGGAGTCTTCGTACACATCACTTTCAGGAACCCCGGTCGCTTTGACTTTTTCGACAGATGGTTGGATTTTATCCACAATGGAACCAATGCTTCCAGCGGGTACTCCGCCATCCATCGTTGCCTTTACAGCACCGCATTTTTCATGGCCCATCACAACAACGAGCTGAGATTTAAGATGTTCAACTCCATATTCGACGCTTCCCAAAGTGACGGGATCAATGACATTTCCGGCCACACGAATGACAAATAATTCTCCCAGTGCCTGATCAAAGATTACTTCAGGTGGAACACGGGAATCAGAACAGCTGACAACAACTGCAAATGGAAATTGTCCGTTATTTGATAAATCTGCACGTTTTGCAACACTGATGTCCTTAGTAGTCGTTTTAGCATCGACAAATCTGGCATCGCCCTCCTCAAGTAACTTCAAAGAATCTGCACCTGATACATCGGTTAATACTGCTGCCTCAGACTCATTATTATTAGAACTGGTTTCGTTTTTCTGTGGCGTACAGCCTAAGAGCATTGTTAAAGCAAGTACAAGAATTATGCAAAATATGCATTTCTTTACTTTTTTTGTTGGTACTTCATACATGTTTCATTTCCCCTTTTATTAGATTGAAGGTAACCTTCTGAAGAGAATTATACACCTAATAAATGGATAGTCAATGCAATGCGTGCATAAATATCCATTTTTCCAACAGTAATCGGTTACTAGTGGAAAAACGTCCTTACTCGTTCCAAAGTCCAAATTTAAAAAAAATACAGGAAAATCCTCATTAGATTTCCTGCAGATTATCTTTTTTTTCAATGGTTATCTTGACGCTCTCTATTCTTTTATCCTTAACTTTCTCGATATTAAAAATAATATTATTATATTTAACGGTGTACTCTTCATCATCAAGTGGGATCTGACCGAGAAGCATTATCAATAAACCGCCTAATGTATCATAACTTTCTGAATCCTCATCCAAATTAAGGAGCAGCTTTTCATTCAATTCTTTAACAGATATTCGCCCTTTTACAACAAAGACGGTGTCGTCAATCTTTTTAATATCCGGAGCTTCGTTGTCATATTCATCTTCGAGCTTTCCCATAACTTCTTCAATTAAGTCTTCCATGGTTACAATACCTGAAAAACCGCCATATTCATCAATTAAAATGGTAATCTGCATTTTCGAGGCCTGGAGATCTTTAAACAATTCATCAATGTTTTTTCGTTCCGGGACAAAGTAAGCCGGGCGAATGATAGTTCTTAATTCGACATTTTCAAATCCGACTTTATAAGCTTCAGCCATAAAATCTTTCATATAAAGAACCCCGATAATATTATCACTGTCACCTTTAAAAACAGGTATTCTTGAATGCTTTAAAGTGAATAATTCGCTGAGGTAATTTTTCAGGGGTATATCTATATTAATTAAATAGACTTCCGTTCGAGGGGTCATGATTTCTTCTGCCAGTTTATTATCGAACTCGAAGATACTATTGATCATATCTTTTTCAGTTTCATTAATGGCACCGTGCTCTTGTCCGACTTCAACAAAAGATCTGATTTCTTCTCTTGAAACTTTCTCTTCTAAATCATCAACACTGACCCCTGTTATCCGGATCAGTAAATTTGTGGACACTGAAAGCAATTTTACAAAAGGAGCCGTTACTTTCAAAAAAAATAAAATGGGTCTGACCGAAAAAAGTGCGATTTCTTCTGATTTTTTCAGTGCCAATCTTTTTGGATATAATTCCCCGAAAACAAGGGTAATATACGATAAAGTAATTGTCACCAGAATCAGGGCTGCATCATAGCTATAAGGGATACCGAATTTTTCCAGCCATAAACCTAATCCACTGGAAATCCCTGTTGCAGCATAAGCGCTTGAAAATAATCCGGCAAAAGTAATGCCAACTTGTATGGTTGAAAGAAATTTAGTCGGTTCCTTGATCAACTTATTTAATAGGAGCGCATTATTATTGCCTTCTTCAACTAAAATTCTAAGTTTATTTTTATTAAGTGATACAATTGCCATTTCTGCCGAAGCAAAAAATGCGTTTATTAAGATGAGGATAACGATTATGATAAATTGCGGCGTAAAACTCGCAGGGTCAGGGTCCATATTTTTTCCTTTCAAAAACAAAATTCCGATTACTCAATACAAAAGATTGAAGCATACTCTATTAAATATAACATAATTTACCTATTTTTTCAATCGTTTATCAAGTATTGCTTGATAAACGATTGATTGTTATACATTGTGGCGCAGTCGAAGAGTGCTTTTCCTGGATCATGAATAAACTTGGAATATTTTGAAAATTTTACAAGCGCAGTACTATTACTGTTATCATTTTATTAAGACAGTCCTGTTTCAGTCGATTGCATACTGCTTCATAGGCGTCTTTGTCCAAACCATCAATGGGTGTATTAACAATAATAAGCATGGGTTCCTTTATTAGGGCAACCGCATATTCAAGTAAGACATATTCAGCATCGGTGAGGTTTTTTACAATTGTTTTCAGTTTATGCTGTAAACCAACTTTTTCAGCCAAATCAACGATGCGTTTCGACCTGTTCCTCACATACAAAAAATGCTTCCTTAACACGGTCTCCACACTTTTATTGGTATCACGGTATTTCGGTGGTAAGAAAATTTCCGAATATTCCTGGCTTCGAAGAACTTTCAGCTCGGCTTTCATAGAGGCATTAAATTTTCTGCGGTTGAATACAAGAACTTGATCTTTCTCCAGCTTTTCCCCACAGATCATTTTAAGGAATGTATCCTTTTCCTTAGTTGATGAAAAACAGAATTCCTTATACCCATGTTTTTCAATGGAAAAAAGTCGCTCTCTACCCTGCTGTATCCGCAAAAGCGTGAAATCCCGACAGCTATCAAAGGTTTGACCTGTTTTCCTGAAAACATCCAACATTGCCAGAGTCATATCATTTACCAGGGCAAAATCCTCTACCGTGAAAAAGCCATTTTTCTTATTGATCAGTTCCAAGGCGCCAAACACATCTTTTTCATCCACACCCAGGGGCACCGCAATTTCTGAGGTGATGGTGATACCCATGGCATGGTCCATCCCTTCAAAATGTACTTCGTACCGTTTTGAATCTCTGATAAAAAGTGGCAATCCCTGAAAAACGCATTGAGAAGCGATACCATTCCCTTCCCTGAGCTTTAATTGATAGAACTCATCTGCAACAGGACTCTTAATGATCAAAGGATAGATAAACTCACCTTCGCTATCCACATCCTTGAGCCAAAGAATTGAGGCAAGGGCATTTGTTACCATCAGAGCTTCATCCATAGTTGTACTAAAAAGCCGGGGAATTGAGTTGCTTGATTCAATTTGCATTTGAAACCGCTTGATGCATTCATCATGGCTGAAATGCTTTTCGCAGGAATAATCTTTAAAAAATTTGGCCTTTAGTTTATCCGTAATTTCTCGTATGACCCGGGTGCCTTCAAGATTCCCGAATTCATCAAAATTCACTTCGGCCAAGCCGTGTATGTTAATAAAGCCTTTGGTTGCATATCGATTAAGTGGAGCAGTGCGACTGATATATGATACATAACCAGCTTTTTTTGTGGGATCGTTGGCATGTACAATATACTCGAATCGTTCTGTTTTCAGTGCTTCCTTTTGGATGTTATTCATTGTACGCCAGCAGTAAGGCTGTGCATTAACGCAATAGGCATTGGTGTTTTCATTTAAACGATTAATAAAAACATAGGTTCCAAGATTACCGCCTTTGGAATGTCCCAATATGTTTCTTTCCCCTGAAATGCCCTGCATGTGCTTGTCATAAAAGTTCAGTGCCTTGGTATGATGGCCGGTAACAAACCCCAGTGACGCGGCCAGGCACCCGCACCAGTCAAGCATCATACTGGAAGGATACATTTGTTCACATCCACTAAAGGATACAGCACCATTGTTTTCACTGTCTTCAAAAGCAAGACCCACAAAACTGGTTTTTCGTTGATCCACAGTATTGCCAAAGGGTCCGTGGTTATCATTCATATAACCTGTGATCATAATGTCTCCCAGGTTTTCACTGGTTGCATATATTCTTCGAAAGTAGGCTTGTCTCAACTTTGCGAATTTCCTGCCCCGTTGAGACCGGTTAACAAACCCTGGATACATGGAGTGGCTGCACTGATCAATCAGGTCAATATAAAGATCCAGCATCATGGGTGTTTCCCGGGAAATAGCGGATTTGAATGTTGAAGGCAAATGAAAATAAACCAGTTCAAGAAGCAAGTATTTTTCCACATCCAAGAGATTGCACATTTTCAGGCTCATTTCCAGTAGACCTCTTTCTCATTTAGTTCATTATCATTTATCCGGTGCTCCATTAAAATATTTTCCTTTATACAGAAGAATACCGTTTTTATCATAGTATTTTCCTTCACCCTGCCAAATGCCGTTATTAAATTCACCCTCATATTTTAATTGTCCATTTTCATAATATTCTTTGCATAAACCTGAGGGCACGGAAGGGTCTTTCATGCTTTCATTATTGCCTGGCATTCGGGCAAAATGCCCTTCGATTTTCAAATTGCCATGATCATCATAAAGTCTGCCCTGCCCTGAGGCGTAACCATTCACAAAATGTCCCAGATATTTCAATTGCCCGCTTTCATCATACAATACGCCCTGCCCGGATGGGAAATCATTTTCATAATGACCTTCATATTTCAATTGTCTATTGCGATAATACTCTTTGCCCTGGCCTGTCTGTATGCCGTTAAAAAAGGTTCCTTCGAATGCGAGTCTGTTGGAAACGTATTTCCTGCCTTTAAATAAGCCACCATTAACGTAGTACCCTTTAATAAAACCATTTTTGCAAGGCACGGTTATCATCGGCTTAACATCCAGGGACTTTGAATCTTCAGATGTTTTTTGTGTGCTGATAATAAGCCATATTAAAAATCCTGAAATCAAAATGATAATAACAGCGATTACTCCCATAGTCACCCACACTTTCTAAAGTATCTGATATTGCTGATATCTAAGTTTCAGCCAATTATTTATCGGGTTCTTTCTTAAATTATACCCTTTTTGCTTGAGTATTTACAATACCTTCATTTATTTAGCAGCCTGTCACCTGTTATTATTCAGATAACTTATTTTCAATAATACACAGCCACTGCTTTTCGGGACTGCCTTCTGCCAAAATAGTTGAAAAAATTTACCAAATAGGTTACAATCAAGACATGTTATATTTTAACAAATACATTCCTTGCAGGAGGGGAAACTATGGAAAATGCGTCAGTATATGAAATCTTACAATTGGCTATTAAGATTGAAGAGGAAGGGGTTAAATTTTATAATAACTGGGCTTCCAGTGCTACAGGAAGAGTAAAAGAAACGTTTAAAAAATTAGCAATGGACGAAATGGAGCATGTATACTATTTTAAAGGCTTATATGATAACTTAAAAAAGAATTCAGAAGTTAATTATCTATTTGAAGAAGAAGCCTCCGCATATTTTAAAGACTATGCTGTTTCAGCTGCATTTAATAGAGAACAGGTGAAACTAAACTCGGTTAAGGATGCAGTTGAAGAAGGAATTCTAACAGAGAAAAAATCAATTGACTATTATGAGTTTTTATCAAAGCATGCGAAAGAAAGTACAAAAGAAATGCTTGGAAAAATTATTAAAGAAGAAGAACAACATCTGGTTATTCTTGAAAAATTATTACTGGAAGTCTAGTGATTAAAAAGCGTGTTGACAAACCTCTTTACGGACATTTGTTTATCGTTGTGTGCTGCAAGATTGTACAGGCTACGCCTGTTCTCCATAATGCATACAATATGATGAAATAAAAATCCGCAAAGAGGTTTGTTTAGTTGCTTTGTCTACAGTCGAAAAGAGTGTTTAAAAACGCTCTTTTCTTATTTAAGGAACTCTTTCTTCTTTACCATTTTACAGGCTGATTTTTCTGGTTTCAGATGATTCTCCTGAAAATCAAAGCATTTTTATTACACCTTGAATTTTTATAGGCTAAATAAACAATAATTCTTGAGCTGAAACATATTCTTTACCCAAGCCTTCGGCTACAGCTTTATATGTTATATGCCCACGGTAGGTATTTAATCCTGCCATTAATGCGGGATCTTCTTTCATCGCTTTTTCCGCACCATTGTTGGCGATATTCAGGAGGTAAGGAAGTGTCGATCCTGTCAGTGCATAGGTGGATGTCTTTGGCACTGTACCAGGCATGTTGGCAACGGAATAGTGAATGACACCATGCTTTTCAAAACAGGGTCTATCTATGTGTTGTATTGTGATCAATGGTTTCTACAGTTCCACCCTGATCAATGGCCACGTCGACAATAACAGATCCCTTTTTCATATTTTTCACCATTTTTTCTGTTACAAGTTTTGGTGCTTTCGCTCCGGGAACCAATACCCCACTGATAAGAAGGTCTGCCTGGGAGGTAATCAGAGCCATATTATAGAGGTTACTCACCAATGTGGAAACTCTGCCGCGAAATATGTCGTCAACATAAGCTAATTTTCTTTTGTTGATATCGATAATGGTTACCATTGCACCTAAACCTACAGCCATTTTTGCTGCGTTGATTCCAACGGTACCTGCTCCGATAATGACGACTTGTCCGGGTAAAACACCGCTAACGCCTCCTAATAATATTCCTGCACCCCCATTGTATTTTTGAAGCATGGTAGCACCTACCTGTACGGACATTCTTCCGGCCACTTCACTCATCGGTATGAGCAACGGAAGTGATCCATCGGATAGCTGTACCGTTTCATATCCAATTCCGGTAATATGTTTTTTTATTAATAGTTCTGTTAAAGGCAGATTAGGTGCCAGATGCAAATAGGTGAATAAAATTTGGCCGTCTTTAAGGAGTTCATATTCGGTATCAATCGGTTCTTTTACCTTTACGATGATGTCGGCTTCCTGGAATATATCTCTACAGTATTGTCTTATTACAGCTCCTTCATTCACATACTCACTGTTCTGTATTCCGCTTGCTTCGCCTGCACCTTTTTCTATTATGACCTGATGCCCTGCAGCTGTAAGCGCATGGACGCCATCAGGCGTTATGGAAACTCGGGATTCATTATTTTTTATTTCTTTTGGTATGCCAATAATCATTTTAAAACCGCCTTTCAATGGAGATATTATATCACTATATTTCCGCCAATGAAAAGATTGACACGCATTTTTTAAGTCACATAATCTTGCCATGCCGACAGGTGTTTAAAGGCATCAAAGAAGCCAATGACTTTTAAAATCTTTGGCTTCTTTCTATTTGAAACAGGTGACAATGATGGAATTTCTTTCAATGCAATTCAACCCAGTCTGGATTAATTCTGTTGGTCTGTGATAGAATCTTTTCCATATTCAATCTTATTCAGCAAATCTGTTATTTTCTGAGTCAATTTGTCAACATTCGTTTCCAGGGAGTTATCAACCTGGGAACAATTTCCGTCAAATCCATAAATTCTTCCATTACCCAGTTCCTTCAAAATATAATGTATCTCTGCAATTTCCTTATCATACTTTTTTGAAACATCAATTACTTTTTCCATGAATTTCTCCTGTTCTAATCGACTAAGTCCGCCCCGAATTTAAATGCTTCTTTACACTCTACAGGGAATACCTCTTCTCTTCTTTTTGCTTTGGCCTCAGCATTAAAACCGGTTACCATATATTTGGAATAGTCATCAAATTGCATGGTATCCGTTACAGTCATTGATTTTGAACTCCCAAAGAAACGTTTCAGAATAGCTTCATAGCCTTTGAATTTTTTTTCATAACCCAGTTCTTTTATAACCCGTTCGGGAGCACCCATGGTAAAAATAAAGCCTGTTTTAATTTTTTTTGGAACAAGCACGGATCGTTCTTTGTCATAGACAAGATATTGAAAAATCAGGCGTTCAAGAAAACTTCGCATCTCTCCGGTTACCTCGCCTAAATAAATCGGCGAACCTAGAATAAGAGCATCCGCACTTTCGATTTTCTTAAATACCTCAAATAAATCATCGTTGACTGCACATTTTCCGTAGCTCTTCCCGCCTAATTTTTTACAGGCAAAACAGCTGATACACCCTTTATAATTCAAATCGTACAAATGGATCATTTCTATTTCCGCTTTTTTGGAAATGGCACCCACAAGTGCTTTTCCCAGTAAAATGGCAGTATTTCCATCTTTTCTCGGACTTCCGTTAATTGCAATAACTTTCATAACATTCTCCTTCTGATATTTATTTGGGAATTATTTAAATCAATGGTTCTTCTTTAATGAAGGTGCCGTTTTTCAAATCGGTAAAGGCTTGTATTAATTCTTCCTCGGTATTCATAACAATGGGTCCGCCCCAGGCCACGGGTTCTTTAACCGGCAGCGCAGAAAAAAGAATCAGATGCACGGATTTCTCAGTTGCCTTAAGCTCAGCAAAATCGCCATCACTAAAAAGAAGGGCTGACTTTTCCTGATAAATCGTCTCATCGACTTGGCCTTCCCCTTCCATTAAAAATACAAACACTGTTTCTCCTCTGGGTGTGGGAATCTTAACTTTTTTACCGGCTTCGACCATGACATCTAATATCATTGCCTGAATGTGATGGGGTTTCACACCGGTGGTCCCTTCATAGGCCCCGGATAAAACACCGACAGTAAAACCACTGCCTTTGAAAATAGGAATATTTTCTTTTCGAATTTCAAAATATTTAGGCTCTGTCATTTTTTCCGACTTCGGCAGATTAAGCCATAATTGAAAACCCAGCATTCTTTTTGAAGCCTGGGGCATTTCCTGATGCAAAATCCCGCTGCCTCCTGTCATCCACTGAGAACATCCTGATTCGATGGATCCTTTGTTTCCCAAACTGTCCTGATGTTCGATGCGGCCTTCTATCAGGTAGGTTACGGTTTCAATCCCACGGTGGGGGTGCATGGGAAAGCCTTTGATGTAGTCTTCCGGATTTTCAGAATCAAAGGAATCCAACATTAAAAACGGATCGAAATCTTCAACCGTCGGGTGAGATAAAACGCGTCTTAAATGGACACCAGCACCATCAACTGCATTAATCCCCTGTACAACCTGGATCACTTTTCGTGCTTTCATTAAGTACCTTCTTTCATAGTCATATTTTATTTCAAAATCACCGTCGCCTATAATGGCATGGCTCACCGATGCATCAACTATTATCCACATCGATCAATATTTCATTTCGTCTGAAAGGAGGCGGAACATAGGGTGGATTATATCGTGCTAATCGAAAGCTGCTAAGCGTTCTGATATTCTTAGCTTGCAACCATTTTTTCAACTTCATTTGATATTCTTGAATTTTACTATCATTAACCAAACCTGTAAAAGCAACGGATGCACAGGTCTTTTTTTTAATTCTCTTTATTTTGATCTCGGGATTGTCTGGTTCCGGGGGTGGGTCTTTGGTGTATTTACTGGGCATAACAAACTCAGTTGTGACGCCTCCAGGCTTTAGCTCATTAATCACTGGCGTTGTCATGGATATCTTTTTTTATTGGAATTGTTTCCACTGATATAATCAAAAATCTTATTAAATCCACTTGCCTCTTTTATATTAGACTCGTTAGTTGCAGCAGTATAATAACTTTCATAGGACCGTATTTCAAACTTACCATCTTTTTCAAGTGCTTTGTATGCAGCGGTTTCATATTTCGACATTGAAAATCCTCCTTCACCGATTATATGATATTAATACCCATAAATACAATAATATAGTTAAATCTATATAACTATTTTTATTTCAGGCAGATCTAAGATTGGTGTAACCTTTCTTGATTCTTCAAACTAAAAACTCAAAGTAATTTGACAAACATTTCCTGAAGCGATACTCAGACACAATACTCTTTTTTTAAAAAAGATGTTTGATTGTTTTTAAAAAGGGTAAAAATTAAAATACAATTAGCATGCATAAAACATGAAGTGCTAATAAAAATATTTTAGAGGAGGCGTTTTTTATGGCTAACTTAACACCCAATAAGAAGCACAAAGCACTGCCGAGAAGAGACAATATGGTAGATTTGAACAGTATGGTTGACGATTATCTTGATGAGGCTCAGTCACCCGTTCCAAGTCCCACAACCGAAAATTTTAAACTTGATGTAAAGGAAAAAGATGATGAATATATTGTTGATGCCGAATTTCCCGGTTACAATAAAGAAGATATTCAAATCAATTTCAACTATAATATATTGGCCATATCGGCATTAAAAGAAGATGAAGAATATGATGAAGATGAGCGGTATATTCATAGAGAACGGTCATTCAGTTCCGTGGAAAGACAAATATATTTTCCGAATGTGGCTGAAGGTGACATCACAGCGAGTTTTGAAAATGGGATTTTGCAGGTGCATATTCCTAAAGCTAAAGAGCTGGAAATGGAATATTTCATACTAATTGAATAACACTGAAAACCTCGAAAGAGTTTGTTTCAGACTGTCGATAAAGTCACCGGAATTCGAACAAAATGCCATTAGAACATGCTTTCTAATGGCATTTTGTCAACGGTCTGAGCACTTCATTTCAATGAAGTGCTTTTTTGTGTCAGATGCCATTCATGTTGATAGCGCTATGGATATGATTTCAGGAGAAGAGAATCATGAAGTGATTGCGCTAATCGCAGCAATGACTCATTTAAATGAGGAAAATTCAAAGAAGCTTTATGTGGATATTTGGCTTTTAACCCATGGAATCGCCTCATTGGTGGCAACGAATCATTGTCATTTAAGTAACGAGGAAGCAGAAAGTATCCTAATGGATGCTTTTAAAGGTTTTTTAAATCAATTTTCTAAGAAAGAAGAGGAAAAATCATGAATCTATTTTTTTCGACCAGGCACCCATTGAGAAGTGCCATTCTCCTGGGGCTCATCCCCATTTTCTTTGCAGTGTTATCAGGGTTCCTATCAGCCGTATATTCTCTGAGTGTTTCACAGATCCTCATTACCCAAACCCTATCTTTTGGCATCTCAATTCTCATTGGGTTTCTCTTAATGAAAAAGTCGAAATTAGGATACCAGGCTTTTGGTTTTAAGAGTTTCGATTTCAAAAAAAATCCGAACGTCCTGTATTTTCTGCCGCTTATTGTTGTTGAAATACTGCCGTTTATGAATGGATTTGATCAAAGCGTGTCGCTTATACAGATCGGGCTTTTATTTTTATTTGCAGCCGTTGTCGGCATCAATGAGGAATTGTTTTTCAGAGGATTAATGCTTAAAGTACTCCGTATAAAAGGTGTGAAATATGCAATAATCATATCTTCCCTGTTATTTGGAATCGGCCATGCCTTTACCGCACTCGGCGGAAGTGAACCATTATACGTGGTGATCCTCATTATTTTTGCGGGATTGTTTGGCCTGGTCTGTGCAGAAATTGTGGTGATGACTAAAAGTATTATTCCGGTGATTATATGGCATGGCCTTCACGATTTTATTGCAAATATTACATTGGAGACCATCAATACACTGAGTATCACAATTCTCATAACCCAGATACTGATTCTTTGTCTATATGCACTGTATTTATGGAGAAAACTTGAATTCAAAAAAATAGAATCAGTGGCTTAATCAGAAGATCTGCAATAAAAACGAAATAGTTTAAATAATAATGGTATCACTCCTTAACATTGACGTTGACGTTAAGGAGTGATACCATTATTTTTAGAGGCAACTATATCGAATTAGAAAAAACGGACGAGGAACCGGAGGAATGATTGATTTGAAAAATGACAATTATAAATGGATTGCATTATCATGCACAACCATCGGTGCTTTGGTTTCCATTATGAGTGGCGGTACGCTGATTGTTGCTTTACCGGATATTATGAAGGATCTGAACACCGATATGGGAACCGTTACCTGGATACTTATGGGATATATGCTTATTCTTACAATCCTTGTGCCTTCAATCGGAAGAAGTGCCGATATGTTTGGAAGGAAGAAACTTTACGTTGGAGGATTTGCTTTATTCACTATCGCATCGCTGTTATGCGCCTGGTCAAATACCGGCATGCAACTGCTGATCTTCAGGATGATCCAGGCGATCGGCGGCGCGTTAATGATCGCAAACAGTACCGCCATTGTTGCCGATGCGTTTCCCAAAAACGAGCTTGGCAAGGCTCTAAGCGTCAACATTATGTTTATCAGCATTGGCAGCGTAATCGGCACTATTTTAGGAGGATTTCTTGTAACTGTTGGATGGCGAAGCATTTTCTACATCAATATTCCCATTGGCATTATCGGTACCTTGTGGGCCGCATTTCAGCTGAAAGAAATCAATTCTTACAGTGAAAAGCAAAAATTTGATTGGCTCGGAATATTAACATTTACAGCAGGAATGCTTTCTTTGCTGATGGCATTAACCCTGGGGAGTTTTTCCGGATGGGCTCACATTGAAATCATCGGCTTGTTTGGCAGTGCAATGGTTTTAATGACAGCATTTGTTGTTATTGAAAATAAAGTTGCCCAACCCATGCTGGATATGCGACTTTTTAAAACACGGATTCTTGCTTTTGCATTCGCAAGCAATTTGTTTAACGGCATCGCCAGAGGCGCTGTCACCTTTCTGATGATCTTTTATTTTCAGGGCATTAAAGGTAACGACCCCATCACCGCCGGAATATTGTTAACACCCCTGGCAATATCAATGTTTCTCATTTCTCCCATCAGCGGTATTTTGTCAGATAAATATGACTCCAGGATTTTAAGTTCCCTGGGACTGCTGATTTCGGCAGTTGGATTATTTGGAATGATATGGATCACCGAAAGCACATCAACCATTGAACTGATTATTTGGATGTCCCTTATCGGCACGGGATCAGGATTATTCTTTTCACCTAATTCGACATCAATTTTCAAAGCTGTTCCGGCAAACAAACGAGGGATTGCTTCAGGTGTCAGAACCATGCTCAATAATGCCGGAAACGTCTTAAGCATTGCTATTTCAATGGCAATTATTGCTACAAGTGTATCCCCGGAAGCCATGCAGGGTCTTTTTCTGGGCACCCAGGTTGGTTCTCAGGGAATTGCAGTAGGAAGTTTTATTGGGGGTCTGCGACTGGCATTTTGCATTTCATTCGGATTCAGCATTTTAGCCGCCATCTTATCTTATATGAGGGGTCCCGCCCCGAAATGGCAGAAAACTTCCTGTGAAAAGCCAGCCTGATCAATTCATTAAGATACTCTTCTGAATTGATCATAAAAGATTATGGATTAATAAGTAGTAATTTCTTATTTAAACCGATATAATACAAATACTACTTAAAATCGATGACAGTGAAATGAATAACTAATAAAAAGAGAGGATTAATGGATGATGAAGAACTTTTATGATTCAAACAGTCAAAGTGAAATATTGGAACGGATCTTTGACCTAAATCTTGATCTTCTATGCATCATCGATATCAATGGCCAGTTTTTCAAAGTAAATATTGCATGGGAAAATGTACTCGGCTATTCACCGGACGAACTGATAAAAAAAGATCTGATTGATTTTGTCCACCCTCATGATTTGGATGCTACATCTTTCGCTCTGAAAGAACTCATTCCCCACAATGATAATCTGACATTTTCAAATCGTTTTCGGTCAAAGAATGGCGATTACCGGTACATCGAGTGGAATTTCCACCGTTATGGCGATTTTATCTATGTCGCCGCAAAAGATATCACCCAAAAGAAAAGAAATGAAACAGCACGCAAGGAGGCCAGGACTCTATTGGGCAGCAAAAATCAGCAAAGCGACATTGGCAGTGATTCCCCGGTCAGACAAAAGGTCTTGATTGTAGATGATTCACTCCTCAATACAAAACTTCTGGAACAGGCGTTAATGGAAAATTTTGATATCCTCATTGCAAACAGCGGAAAAGAGGCTTTAGCCATTGCGAATTCCAACGATCCTCCGGATATTATTCTACTGGATATTATGATGCCGGAAATGGATGGTTACGAAGTCTGCGAATATCTGCAGCTGGATCCGCATACAAAAGATATTCCTGTTATTTTTGTCACAGCCCTGAGTGAAGCTGAAAGTGAAGAACACGGTTTGAAAATAGGTGCCATTGATTACATTACAAAACCCTTTAGTATTCCAATTGTAAAAGCGAAAATTAAAAATCATTTGGCATTAAAATACTATCAGGATATTCTGAAAATAAATACAGACGTGGATCAATTGACAAACATAGCCAACCGCAGGCGTTTCGATGAGATGTTTTCCATCGAAATAAAAAAAGCAAAACGCATGGGCAGTTTTCTTTCTGTTTTAATGTTGGATATCGATCATTTCAAGTTTTACAATGATACCTATGGGCATTTAGAAGGTGATGAATGTCTGCGTAAAGTCGCTTTTGCCATTAAAAACACATTAAAAAGACCCGGTGATTTCGCTGCACGCTGGGGCGGCGAAGAATTCACTTGTCTGCTTCCGGATACAGACCGCCTTGGCGCAGCTAAGGTATGTGAAAAATTAAGAATATCTATTATGGATTTAGGAATTGCCCATAAATCATCACCGGTATATAAAGACATCACCGTATCCATTGGGGTTATCACGTCAGACCCATCGGAAGATGGCTGTTACGAATCCCTTTTAAAACATGCAGATGCTGCATTGTACCAGGCAAAAGACTCTGGACGAAACCGTGTTAACATCTGGAATCAGTGATATGAAAAATATAAACGCAGAGTTTATTTTATTGACAAATGCATTATATACTGCATTTGTTCAAGCATTCGCCAATGAATTTGCTTTAATATATGCAATTATACTGTAGCTGCTTTTTTAGGATTCCAGCCTTTATCAAAAAATGAACTCAATAACCGGAGTTCTTTTTTTGATCCAAATATTATCACTACAAATGATATTGATGCTCAAAAAAACAATCATATCGTTAATTTTCGATTTTCTTCTCTTGAAAAATCTAATATTAATTGCAGTTTTTTTTCACCATAAGTTTATTCACTATTAAAGTCAATAGTGCCAGCATAAATAATCCAATAGCTGAAATCATAAACTTAAATATGAGGTTGCCTCCGGCAAAGGTATCAACTAGAACATTCATAATAATGGGCGAAAGAAATATGCCTAAATTGACAGCTGCTGTGATGATGGCAATAGCTGTTGCACGCATCAATGGGCTTACTGCGTTTGAGGCGATAAATGTGCCGGCTGGCATAACCGTGGATAATCCGATGCCCAGGCAAATAGCAGCAATAAAGAGTGCCGGCAGGGTGCCAATGGTGAAAACTAAAACCATTCCCATCCCCTGGATAAAAAGTGCCACGGGAATCATTAAAGACTTAAGTGTGCGCAGCAAACCTCCAAACAAAATGCCGGTGACCATTCCAGCAGCGGATATGGTTGTATTAATGAAGCCACTGGTGGTTGCATCGCCAAACCCTTTGCTGACGACTAAAAGTGCAATATTTGTCTGGAAAACAAAGGAAAAGACTCCAAATAAAAACATCACCAGGGCTGTAAAATAAACCGTACCGTTTAACTTTCCGATTTTTTCAATATGCTGTTCCTCTCCATCTAAGGTGGGCTGATCCTTTGGCAAGTATTTCATGGTAATAAAAATAACCGGTATAAAGGCAAGATAAACAAGGTAGGAATAATTCCATTGAACACCTGCCAATATCCCTGAAATAAAAAGAAGAACCATGCTCCCGCCATTGGCAAAGGCGGATTGCAGCCCCATCATGGCGCCGCATTCCGCTCCGGTATAATAGTGAGCGATTAAAGCCATGGACATGGTGGTGATAATCCCTTGAGCAATCCCGATTAGGACACTTGAAAATAACAAAACCCAAATACTGGCTGTTCCCCAAAAAAGGGCAACCATCCCACCGGTCAATCCGGATGTCAGAGCAAAAATGACAATGGTTTTTTTCGGTATTTTCATTGAAATCGGTCCGGATGCAAATGCAAAAATTAGCCCAAATAGCGAGGGTATGGTTAATACCATTTGAATCAGGGATTGATCTACTCCTGGAAAATGTGCCTGGACATCTGCCAATATGGCTGATGCCGTGAGCCATATTAAGATAATGGATGAAATTGACAAAATGGCGAATTTAATTCTCTTTTTTTTCAATGGTTTCTCCCGATTGACATTAATGCATTCTCCATGGCCCTGGAATGGTACAAGGAAAATTTTCAGAAACCACGTTAAAACTTGTTGTGATTAGCTTTACTTTGCTTTTTTCGTTATATTTTGTTGAAAAACATTTAAAGGCTACTGTTTGATGGCCTGACCTTCACACCATTGGGTGATGGTTTTTTCATTTGAATACTGATACAGATTTACAGTATCAATAGCTGAATCCGTTTTTGCCTGGGTAATCACCACAAAGGTCATGGTTGGATAACCCGGGTTTCGATCGATCCAGGTGCCGGAGTTGGCATAGATGGTCTTTTCACCTGCAGGATTGGTTCGTGGCAGAACACGACCCACATGGGTATGTCCGAAGACGACGATTCGTTTGGAGGCATCAAGATCAAAAAATTGGTTTTGGGCCTGGTCATCTGTAAAATCAAAGGTTGCGGCTCTGACTAAGGCATCAATATACGGTATTTTTACCTTTATACTATTGATATCCTGGCGTTCATCCCAGGTATCCTGCATGTTTTTATATAATTTTACATCGATGACACCCTCTCTATTTTCATAGGGAAAGAGATCGTTAATGGCGTAAGCCTCGGTAAAACCGTCAATGTTGGTTTTAATGAGCTTGTCTGCCGAGCTTTCATGAACCGGCAGCAATTCCATAACCCCCTGCCACATCCTTGATAACACATAGTAACCAAATTGGCTGACATCGTTTTTATCAGGAGCTGTCACCACCGGGAAGGTATTTGTTGTGTTTTGGGGTTGACCTTCCCTCAGGGAGTTTGCTGCGATTCGTGTAAAGAAATATCCGGGTGGTAGGATTGAGGTGTTATTTTTGGTGATCTCCCGGTTTGAGATGGGATCCGGTGTACAAAAAATATTCCAGCGGTGACCATGTTCAATGGCGATTTCTGAATTTTTCCCGGTTACATAGGTGCCCAGCCCCTGGTTGTCATCCCTTGCCTGATTGATCCCCGGTAAAATCCGGGCAACATCGGCTTCGGTCAGCAAGATATCGTGGTTTCCGGGAACATAGGTTACTTTGATATCCCCTGCCTGGATAATATTATTGAAGGCATCCACAATGGTTTGATTGTTTGCTGCAACCCCATCAAAAAAGTCGGCTTGGGAATCCGGAAGGACATATTCCATAGGTAAAAACCAGCCGTCAAATAAATCCCCGGTGATCACAAGTTCGCTGATATGAGGGGAGGTATTCACCTGGGTTAACAAACTGGCCAGTGCCTGTTTGTTGGCGACGGTTTCAGCAAAGGCATCGTCGATGCCCAAATGTAAATCGCTGATGATCACAATTTGTGACCGTTCATTATTCAAATCCGGAATATCGGTGAAATTAAAGACATTGTTAGTGGCAAAATAACCTACATAATCAGAAGCCAAACTCGCTCCGTTTACTGACTTCAGGTTACTGCTGATGTGGATTTTATAGGCTTCTCCCCCAGTAAAGGGTCTGACCATTTCATTGTTGATCATGAGGGTATTCTTATCATCAGGATCAGTTTGAAAACTGATAGTTTCTTCAACCAAGGCACCATCTCTTTTGATTGTGTAAAGCGTCACCGCATCGGAAACCGTTTTAGCATCCAGTTTTTCACTGAATGTCAGGGTGATTGTCTTGATGCTGTTATTCAGCGATGGGTGTTTCTCAGAACAGGACATGAAAACATTTGATGCAAAGGTCATGACACCAACTTTTGGCTCCGAATCATTGTTGTTTTTCATTTTTAATCTCCTTGTTGATTTGCTTTTCTTAATATGCAGCTGACTAATTCTGAATGATCTCAATTTTGTAACCATCGGGATCAGTAATGAAATAGAAACGTGGTTTTCCATCACCACTGAGGCCTTTGGGCTCTGTGGGTTTAAAGCCCTGTGCTTTGTGATGGGCATGAGAGGCCTGAAGGTTCTCTACGGTAACCGCCAAGTGTCCATAGCCTGTACCTAAATCATAGGGAACGGCTTGGCCATAATTGTAGGTGAGTTCAAGCTGATGACAATTAGGATCGCCATCCCCTAAAAAGACTAAGGTAAATTCATATTCGAACTCATCTTTTCTTTTCACTTCCTCAAATCCCAATGCCTGCTGATAAAAAGCAAGGGATCGATCCAAATCCAAAACCCGAATCATAGTATGTGCCATTTTGTATTTTCCCATTTTGTCTCCGTTTCTGTTTTTTATTATAGGCAATTGTGAAATTCATAAACACAAGTGTAAATTGCTTTGATGTCAGTTTTCACAAACAATTTTATAACGTATAGGCGAACAGTTCAACGAACTGTACGACGTATAGTGGAAAAATTGTTTCATGTAAACAGACAGCGAAGCTCACAGTACATTCGCAATTACCTATATTTTTTATTTTAAACTAAGGGATTAAGCATACTTTTATAAAAAGCATAAGCCTTGGATGTTTTTCCAATGCAATACCCGATATAATGATCCAAAATATCGTTGATTTTCATCATGTCTTCAGTGTTATATTCATGATCTTTGATTTCCTTCATGGGCAGTTTTAAAAAGTCAATCAATATTTTGCGCATGGATTCTGTTATTTTGTAGGCGTATCCGGTGGTAGTGTAACAGTTTTTGCACACCAGACCATAGTTTTCGATACTAAAATAGTTTAGATCTGTTTGGCATTCACAGCTTGTACAATTTTCAAGCCTTGGACGATACCCCATAACGCTAATGAGTTTCATCTGAAAGGCAGCAACCAGGGCAAGATCGCTTTTGGCTTTTCCATTGGCCATGTAATATAAAACATAAAGCAGAAGTTTGAGAATAACGGGATCTTTTTGATAGAAATCAAAGCTGTTATTAATCAAATCTAAAAGATAGGAAGCCAATGCCATTTTTGTAAGATCATTTCTTAAGGGGTAAAAGGAATCAATTAAATTTGCCTGATTAATACTCCCAAAGGTTTTTCCCGGGTAATAGACAAACTCGCTGTAGGCAAAAATCTGTGTGCTTGCTAATAAACCGCTTTTTTGCCTTCGCACCCCTCGGGCAATACATTGAATCTTTCCTTCATCCTGGGTGAAAATGGTTAATATTTTATCCTGCTCTTTAAAAGCCTGTTCTTTAATCACCAGGCCTTTGGTTTTAATCAGTGCCATTCGTCTTTGGCACGGGACTGTTATTCAAAATAACCGAGATCCTTAAGATCGAAGTTTTTCTCACGCCAATCCGCACGAACCTTTACCCAGAGCTGAAGGTTTACATGGGTTTTCAGGAAAAATTCAATGTCTTTTCGGGCCTGACTTCCGATTTTTGTCAGCATTGTTCCATTTTTACCGATTAAGATCCCTTTATGGGTTTTGCGTTCGCAAAAGATGGTGGCTTCAATATCGATAATGTCTTTATTTTTTCGGGGTTTCATGGAAGTGACCTCTACGGCAATGCCATGTGGGACTTCATCATTTAAAAGGTTTAGCAGTTTTTCTCGGATGATTTCCTGGACAATCCAGCGCTCGGATTGATCAATAATCATGTCTGACGGGAAAAACATGGGACCGGGCTGTAGGATTTCATTAATAATGGTCAATAATTCTTTGACCCCGTCCCCTTTTGCTGCGGAAACCGGAATAATACTATGAAGAAAATCATATTTTTGATAGGCGGCAATAGTTATCAGCAGCTCTTCCTTGGGAAGTAAGTCGATTTTATTGATGATCAGAATAACCGGTGTATTACTGACTCTCAGTTTTTCAAGAATGTACTGATCTCCCGGACCGATTTTTTTTTCCGGCTCAACCAGATATAAAACAACATCCACGTCTTTAATGGTGTTTTCAGCCGCTTTCTGCATGTAATCTCCCAGTTTATTCTTTGGGCGATGCATGCCGGGGGTATCAATAAAAACCATTTGAGAGTTTTCATCCGTATATATACAGCGGATGGCATTTCGTGTGGTTTGGGGTTTTGCCGAAGTGATCACCAGCTTTTCTCCCATAATACTATTTAATAAGGTGGACTTTCCAACATTCGGTCGTCCAACAATACTGATAAAGCCTGATTTAAAAGGTTCTTTCATCGTTCACATTCTTTCTTTGGTTACACAAACCAATTGATTATTTTTGGTAAAAAGATAATAAGTCCGACGCAAACAGACATCCCTGCGGCGACCATAACAGCTCCGGCGGCGGTGTCTTTGGCGACTTTAGCCAAATGGTGATATTCAATGGTATAAAGATCCACCAGGGTTTCAATGGCTGTATTGATGAGTTCCAAAATAAAGACAAAGGAGATCACAATCACCAGTGCCAGCCAATCACTGGACGAAATTCGAAAAACAATTCCAGCCATGATGGCGATAAAAGCCAAGCCTAAATGGACTCGCATATTAGGTTGGGTTTTAAGGGTGTATTTTACACCGGCAATGGCAAAAGAAAAACTTTTTGTTAATTTTCTTCTGATTTTTCCCACCTCCTGATTTGATGGTGTCAGTCTGTATGGGCGTGCAGTACACGCCTGCAAAATGTTGGTCATTTTATCAAACGTTAACAGGCGATTGATAATCGCCCCTACGATTTTGAAACAAACATTAATTTTATACCGTAGGGGCGGGTAGTACCCGCCAGCAAAACGTTGGCGTTTAATAGAACATTAACGGGCGATTAATAATCGCCCCTACGCACTTTTAATCGTCGCCCATCAGGTCTTTTTCAATGATCCGCATATCTGACTTTTCTTCGTCTTCCATGTGGTCATAACCTAAAAGGTGAAGAACGCTATGAACTGAGAGGTAACAGAGTTCACGACATAGGGAGTTCCCATATTCGTCTGCCTGACATTTTGCCTGTTGGGTATTGATGACAACATCCCCGATGAGTAACGGCAAACATTGATTTTCCTCAAGCACTGATTCAAGATTATCAATTAAATGATCGTACATGGGAAAAGATAACACATCGGTGGCCTCATTAATCCCCCGGTATTCGGCATTCAATGACTGCATTTCTGCAGGCTCTACAAATGAGAAGCTGATTTCACATTCTACTCCGATTTCCTGGTGGAGCAGGGTACGAACCATGGCATCTTCAATTTCTTCCAGCATGGCGTCTTCTATTTCAAACTCACTGCGATTGTCATAAGCTACTACGAGCATATTATTTCCTCTCTGGTTTTCGTCAATTTCATGTCTTTCGTCTCTTTGCCGCCTTGGCCTGGGCTTCTGTTCTCGCTTCTGCTCTCATCTCGGATTTAATGGCATCCGTTAATGGTGATTTATCCGGGATCAGCTCATCATAGGGTGGGGTTGTCATCCCGGAGAGCATGCCGAAACCATTGTTGTAGTCAACAACGGTGACGCTTCCCAGTTTTATGTCAAAATGCCATTTGCTGTCAATGGGCAGCTCCAGCAGGTTGGTGATCATGCCGTGAATGGTTCCCCCATGGGCCACCATGAGCACCGTATCATCGGATTCAAGTTCTGCTATAAATTCAGCGCAGAGGGTATGATAATCCCGTTGGCTCTGTCCCTGAGGCACCATATAATCAAGGTAATCAGACATCCACAGTTCCCATGGCCCCGGGCTGATTTCAATGCATTCTTCCCGGGTTTTTCCTTCGAAAATACCAAAGTTAAATTCCCGGAGTCGGCGGTCGGCCTGCACTTCTTTGCCAATGCCTGCTCCCACATCCCTGGCAATTTTAAAGGCCCGTGAGGTGGGACTGGCAAAGATTTTACTAAAGTTGAATTTTTCATTTAAATCAATGAGTTCTTTAACCAGGATTTCCTTCATGGCTTCGCCCCGGTTGGTATATTCTGATTCGGTGTGACCATTCAGGCGATGCTCTACATTCCCAAAGGTCTCAACGTGTCTGACTAATACAAGTTTCATTTTTTTCCATTCCTAACTTTTTATTATACACTATTATAACCTATTTACCCTTGGGACACCAAAATATTTTTGACGAATCCTTAATCTTTTGTATATAATAACAGTATTCATTTTAAGAAAGGGATTCACCATGGAAAAAACGAAAAAACAATGTTTTTATGCGGATCTTGGGCTGGTAGCCGTTGCCTTTGTTTGGGGCAGCGGTTTTGTCGCTTCAAAAAATGCCCTTGATTCGATGACACCGATGATGCTCATGGCCATGCGTTTTACCATTGCCGCGCTCCTCTCCGGGATTATCTTCAGAAAACATTTAAGAAAAATTTCAAAAGAAACCCTTAAAGCCGGATGTGTAATTGGCTTTTTTCTCTTTACTGCATTTGCCGCGCAAATGATCGGTTTGCAATATATGTTAGCTGGAAAACAGGCCTTTCTGACGGGAACAAACGTCATTATGGTTCCCTTTATCTACTGGGCGGTTAAAAAGCACCAGCCGGACCGATACAATTTCATTGCCGCATTTATTATGCTGTTAGGGATTTCCCTGCTCACCATTGATTTCTCAACCAATTTTTCCTTTCAAATCGGGGATTCACTGACGATTCTGTGTGCCTTTCTGTTTGCCTGTCATATCGTTTCGGTTGGCATTTTTACCAGGGATTATGATCCCATTGCCCTGACGGTGATTCAGCTCTCTTTTGCTGCTGTTTTATCCCTGGTTTATGTGATTTTCGCTGGAGAATTCACTTTGAATATTCCTGGTACCGGCCTTGCCAATGCCATTTATCTTGGCGTATTTTGTACGTTTTTGGCTTTTCTCGGACAAACTGTCGCTCAAAAATATACCAGCTCAACCCATGCCGCTATTATCCTGAGCCTGGAGTCAGTTTTTGGAAGCATCCTCGCCATTATTATCCTGGGAGACAATTTTACTTCCATTATGTTTATCGGCTGTTTTGTTATTTTCATGGGAATTTTAACCGCCGAAACCAAGTGGTCATTTCTTAAGAATAAACAAAAAAAACCTGAAAAAATATCCGAGCGTTAGCTTTTTCTTTACTTTTCAATGTTTTTTATGCTATGATTTCTTCAATCGAAAGATAAAAAGAAAAGGAGGTTTATTTTTGAAAAATCAATTTAAAATTGGAGATATGGAATTTTCAAAGCCCATTGTACAAGGTGGTATGGGCATTGGTATTTCCCTTTCAAACCTTGCTGGGAATGTATCTAAAAATGGGGGTCTTGGCGTCCTTTCAAGTGTCGAAATGGGCAGTGATTTCCCGAATTACAAGGAAAATCCCAAGCTTGCCAACAAACAGGCGCTGGAGTATCACTTTAAACGTGCCAAAGAAATATCAGGCAACCGTCCTATTGGACTAAATATCATGGTCGCCTTGACTGAATATGAACAACTCGTTAAGGATGCCATCCAAGTGGGGGTGGATATTATTTTTGCAGGTGCCGGACTGCCTCTGACCCTGCCAGAATTAACGCGAAACTCCGCGATTAAAATAGCCCCGATTATTTCTTCAAAACGGGTGGCCAAGCTGATTCTAAAACACTGGTGGCGACATTATAAAAGAGTCCCGGATGCCCTTGTACTGGAAGGACCTTTGGCTGGCGGACATCTTGGATTTAAACTCGAAGATCTGACGCCGGAAAGATTAGCCGAACAACCGCTGCCTGGTCTTATTCCCGGCGTGCTTGAAGAAATAAAACCCTATGAAGATTTAGCGGGACGAAAAATTCCTTTGATTGCAGGAGGCGGTATTACCACCGCTGCCGAAGTCCGGGAAACCCTTGAAGCAGGTGCCGATGCCGTTCAGATAGGCTCTCTTTTTGTTACGACCGAGGAATGCGATGCTTCACCGGCTTTTAAAGAAGCTATCATTAATGCGAAAAAATCGGATATTGAAATCATTGTCAGCCCCGCAGGATTGCCCGGTCGGGCCATTCATACGCCGTTTTTAGAAGAAGTTTCGGCGGGTTTGCGAAAACCCCGGAGTTGTCCAAGTAACTGTATCAAATCCTGTAATTTTAAAACAACGCCTTATTGCATTGCCTCTGCCCTCATTGCCGGAAAATGGGGAGATTTTGAAAATGGCTATGTCTTTTCAGGAGCCAATGCCTATAAAATTAATGAAATCACCACGGTTGAGGCTTTGATGAATAAGCTGCTGGATTATTAATATTAATTAAAAAACCCTTAAATGGCACTGACATTTATTGCGATTTCTTGACAATATTTTTTTTAACATTATAATTAGTTAGACAATCTAATTAAATGGAGGTGTGTCTGTGGATCCTTTTTCTTCCCAACTCAATGAAATTCTCATCGATACTTATAATAATATTTTAAATGTTGAAGAAGATCTGTTGAAACATTCAACAAATATTGATTTATCGATTAACGAAATGCATCTTATTGAGTCTGTGGGAAAAAATAAAAATGATGGGAAAACCATTAGCGATCTTGCCAGAAGTTTAAACATCACCCTTCCTTCAGTTACTATTGCAATTAATAAATTAGTAAAGAAAAATTATGTAAAGAAGGAAAAAAGCAATACTGACGGGCGAATGGTTATTGTCAGGCTTACTGACAAAGGACAACGCATTGATAGAATTCATCAATACTTTCATAATAAAATGGTGAAAGAAATTTCAAAAGAAATGACAAACCATGAAAAAGAAGTGTTGATTCATGGCATGGAAAAACTTAATGGCTTTTTCAAAAAAAAATTATCAGGGATATCAAGTACAAAAAAATAACTTTATTATCCTGATCCTTGGAGGAACAAATGTCCTTTTCACTTATTGGAACAGGGTCTGCCTTGCCAAAAACAATCCAGACCAATTCAGACCTAACTGCATTTCTCGATACATCCCATGATTGGATTCTATCAAGAACAGGTATCGAATCCCGACATATTTGTATTGAGGAATCTATTTTGGACATTGCCCTTACCGCTTCGATTAATGCCCTTGAAAATGCAGGCATCGAACCAAAGGACTTGGACTTAATTATCTGTCCTACCCTTGGCGGAGACACCGTTACACCTTCCCTGGCCTGCCTTGTTCAAGAAAAACTCGAGGCAACCTGTCCCAGTTTTGACATTAGTGCAGCATGTACCGGGTTTATTTACGGTTTGGACTTAGCTGACGCTTATCTTAGCCGTGACAGGAATATGAAAATTTTGATCATTGCTGTGGATGCTATGTCAAAATTCATTGATTGGAAGGATCGATCCACTGCCGTACTTTTCGGTGATGGTGCAGGTGCTGCAGTGGTAACCGCTGGAACAGATCTACAGTCTATTCATCTCACCGCGGTTGGTAATCAGCATGCCCTGTGCATTCCCTGGCCAAAGGGAAACCATCCGGGACTCATTGAAAAAGATTTACCCCTTCCCTATTTGAACATGGATGGTGCTGAAGTGTATCGTTTTGCTGTTGCTGCCATTTGCAATGACCTCAGACGAGTTACCCGGGATGCTGGTATTGCACTGGAAGATTTAGACTTCATTATCCCCCACCAGGCCAATCTCAGAATCATTGAAAGTGCGGCAAAACGTCTTAAGCTTCCCATGAACAAGTTTGTGCTGCGGGTAAAAAATCAGGGGAATACCTCTGCAGCAAGTGTTCCACTGGTGCTGGACGATCTTAATCGTCAGGGACAGTTAAAACCAGGCATGCTGATTGCCTTAACCGCCTTTGGCGGTGGTTTGACAACCGGGGCCTGTGTGCTAAAATGGTCAAAGCAAGCTTAGCGTTTTAATATCAATCATTAAAACCAGATGTGTTCATTGGTTTAATTTTGTTTCGGTTCGTAGGGGCGAATAGTATTCGCCTGTAAACGTCGAGTCATAAAACAAACGTCTGCAGGCGTGTAATACACGCCCCTACGGTCATTGATTAAACCAGACATGCTCTTTGACTAACACTAGATCAGGAACAACGGTTGTGCACACATGCAACCATAAAATAAATAAATCAAAAATAATTTATAATCTTAGGAGGATTAAACACATGGTATTTGAAAAAGTTGTTGAAATTTTACGTAATTACAAGGATGAACCTGAACTGGAAGTAACCATGGAATCAAGCTTTGAAGGTCTTGAATTAGATTCACTTGATACCGTTGAATTGGTCATGGAAATTGAAGAAGCTTTTGATACGAGCATTGAAATGGATGGGTCATTAAAAACCATCGGCGATGTTGTAGGACTTATCGAAAAAGCAATCGCATAGGTGTATCGTAATGATAAAGACACCACTTTGCGATCTGTTAGACATTGAATTTCCCATTCTTCAAGGAGGAATGGCATGGATATCCGATGCCCAGCTTGCTGCTGCCGTATCCAATGCGGGTGGTTTAGGGATTATCTCTTCAATGAACGCCGATGAAAACTGGCTGCGTTTAGAAATACAGAAATGCAAAAGTCTGACTTCTAAACCCTTTGGCGTAAATGTCATGCTCATGAATCCCCATGTGGATAAAATAGCCCAGGTTCTCATCGATGAAAAGGTGCCGGTGGTTACTACCGGCGCCGGAAATCCCGGGAAATTCATGAAACTCTGGATTGATGCAGGCATCAAGGTCATTCCGGTGGTTCCCTCTTCAGGACTGGCACGATATTCCGAGCGTGCCGGAGCAACAGCGGTGATTGCCGAAGGCGGTGAATCCGGTGGACATGTTGGCGAATTAGCCACCATGCCTCTGGTTCCCCAGGTTTGTGATGTCGTGTCCATTCCGGTGATTGCCGCCGGTGGTATTGGTGATGGCCGCGGTATTGCAGCAGCTTTTATGCTAGGCGCTGTCGGTGTCCAATTGGGAACCCGATTCCTGGTGGCCCATGAAACCAATGTCCATGAAAATTATAAAGATAAAATCATTAAAGCCAAAGATATTGATACCACTCTCACCGGAAGATCCCTGGGTCATCCGGTACGTTGCCTTAAAACGACCTTTGCCAAAGATTTTATCAAAGCAGAAAATGATCCTTCAACCCTTAATGAAACCCTTGAAGAGTTTGGCCGAGGTGCACTTCGCATTGCCGCCCAGGAAGGTGACTCCCAAAAAGGTTGTTTTATGTCCGGACAAATTGCCGGACTGATTCATGAAAAAGCAAGTGTCAATGAAATTATTATAAAATTAGTTAAAGAAACAGAAATAGCCTTAACCGGAGGAACTCAATGGATAAAATAGCTTTTCTTTTTCCCGGTCAGGGGGCCCATTCTGTTGGTATGGGGAAATTAATTTACGATACCAGTTCCTCTGGACGGGCACTTTTTGAAAATATAGAGGCTCTTCGTCCGGGAACAAAAGCCCAATGCTTTGATGGCCCGGCTGAAATTCTCAACCAGACCGTCAACACTCAGCCCTGTATTTTTACTGTGGAATGTGCTGCTCTGGTAACTTTAAAAGAAATGGGTTTAACCCCAAAAGGGGTGGCAGGTTTTTCACTGGGTGAAATCACAGGCCTTGTAGCCGCAGAGATTTCAACCGTTGAAGATGGTCTTGCTCTTGTTACCGCCCGGGGTCAGGCCATGGAAATGGCGACACAAACCGCAGATGCCACCATGGTGGCAGTATTAAAACTTGAAAACGAAGTTGTTGAAGAATTATGTCAGGAATTTACGCAGTGCTATCCTGTGAATTATAATTGCCCGGGGCAACTGGTGGTTGCTCTTTTAAACAAGGATCTCAAGGATTTTGTTGCCCGGGTTAAGGCTTCTGGTGGTCGTGGTTTGCCTTTGGGCTTATCCGGCGGATTCCACTCCCCTTATATGGAGGAAGCATCCAAACAATTAGAACCCGCATTGAATTGTTTATCTTTTTCAAAGGGATTAATTCCTCTGTATGGAAATGCGACTGCACTTCCCTATTCGGAATCACCCGATGAGATTAAATCAGCTATTCTTCACCAGATCAACCATCCGGTGTTATGGGAAAAAACCATTCATCAGATGATGGATGATGGCTTTACCACATTTATTGAGGTGGGCCCGGGAAAAACACTGGGTGGATTTTTAAAAAAAATGAACAGCAAAACCAAAAGTTTTCATAGTGATAATCTCATTCTTGATTACTATGAAAAACAAAAGGCTGGAAAGGAATGGTCTTTAGAATGTTAACAGGAAAAACAGCATTAATCACCGGCAGCGCTAAAGGTATTGGACGTGCCATTGCACTTAAAATGGCTGAAGCTCATGCCAACATCGCCATTGTTTACCGTGGCAGCGAACAAAGTGCCCTAGATACCCAAAAGGAAATCAGTGCCATGGGTGTTGACTGTAAGATTTATCAATGTGATGTATCAGATTTTGCAGCAACCAAAGCCCTGGTGACCCAAGTGGTCAATGATTTTGGGAGCTTTCAGATTCTTGTGAATAATGCCGGAATCACAGCGGATAAACTTTTAATCGCTATGAAAGAAGAAGATTTTGATACCGTTATTGCGACGAATTTAAAAGGCGCCTTTAACATGACCAAACATGCCGGCACCCTCTTTTTGAAAAAACGGCAAGGGCGTATCATTAACATTTCCTCAGTATCCGGCCTGATGGGCAATATTGGACAATGCAATTATGCAGCGGCAAAGGCCGGTCTCATTGGTCTGACAAAATCCACTGCCAAAGAAATGGCACTTCGCCAGGTAACTTGTAATGCCATAGCCCCGGGTTTTATTGATACGGATATGACAAAAAAATTAAAACCGGAAATTAAAGAAGAAATACTAAAGTTAATTCCTTTAAAGCGTTTTGGGCAAGCAGAGGATATTGCAAATCTCTGTGTTTATTTAAGCAGTGAACTGGCAGGATATATTACTGGAGAAGTCATTAAAGTTGATGGCGGTCTTTATATTTAGGAGAAGCATATGAATCGAAGAGTAGTTATAACAGGATGTGGTGTTGTTTCCCCCGTGGGAAGTAACGTCGACACCTTTTGGGAAAGTTTAGTCAATGGAAAATGCGGCATCGATTTAATTAAAAAATTCGATACCGCTGATTTGAAAGTAAAAGTTGCAGGAGAGGTTCTTGATTTTGACCCTCTGGATTATATCAAGAAAAATGAAGTCAGAAAAACTGATATATTTACCCAGTACGCCCTGGGAGCAGCTATTCAGGCAATGGCAGACAGCGGTATTCAGGATCATATTGACCCTACCCGACTTGGCGTTTATATGGGTTCCGGAATTGGCGGTATTCATACCTTGGAAACTGAATGCGCAAAAATGGCCACAAAAGGTCCTAGTCGCATCTCTCCACATTTTATACCAATGATGATTTCAAACATTGCCGCTGGGACCGTAGCCATACGATTTAATGCCCAGGGACCTTGTGTATCAGTGACTACCGCCTGTGCCACGGGTACCAATTCCATTGGCGAGGCTTACCGCGTTATTAAACATGGTTACGCCGACGCAATTATTGCGGGCGGTACTGAAGGCAGTATCACCCCCTTAGCTGTTGCGGGATTCACCAATTGCATGGCCCTAACCACCACCACGGATCCAAGCCGAGCCTGTATTCCCTTTGATAAACGCCGAAACGGTTTTGTTATGGGCGAAGGCGCCGGAGCACTGATTCTTGAAGATTTGGAAACCGCTCTTAAACGCGGGGCAAAAATCTACGGTGAAATTGTTGGTTATGGTAATACCTGTGACGCCTATCATATTACCGCACCTCATCCTGAAGCCATTGGCGGCGCTCGTGCCATTTCCCAGGCCCTGGCTGAAGCCCAGGAACTGGGTGTAATCCTGGAAGATTCTCAAATTTATATTAATGCCCATGGTACCAGTACCCCACTGAATGATAAGTCAGAAACCCTGGCCATTAAAAAAGCTTTGGGAGATAATATTACCAGAACCCTGGTCAGCTCTACAAAATCCATGACCGGACATATGCTTGGAGCAGCCGGTGCAGTGGAAGCCATTGCCTCGGTTCTGGCCTTAAGGGACGGGGTTGTTCCTCCTACCATCGGATACAGTGAACCTGACCCGGACTGTGATCTTGACTATGTTCCTAATGTCAAAAGAGAGATTCAAAGTGATTTGGCTCTTTCGGTTTCATTGGGATTCGGTGGGCATAATGGTTGTCTGGCTTTTAGAAAATATACAGGGGTTTAGCCATGGAATTAACCACAAAAACCCTCAATGATTTAGCGAAAATAATGTCAGCGGAAAAATTAACAAGCCTTGATATTGAGCAGGGGAACCTGAAAATTAAAATTAAACGAGAAGTTCAGTCCAGTGAAGCACATTTTCCTGAAAGACCTTCTTTTCATGAAACCCCTATCCAGCAGTTGATCCATTCCGTACCGGCTGAAGAAATAAAGGCTTTGGAAACAGTATTGGATTCAAGCTTAACCGAAATCAAATCGCCGATGGTTGGTGTTTATTATCAAAGCAACAACCCTGAAGGCGAGGCTTATATTTCGGTTGGCCAAAGCTTTTCAGAAGGAGATACGCTTTGTATTATTGAAGCCATGAAACTCATGAATGAAATTTCCGCTGAAAGTTCCGGAATAATTATGGAAGTATGTGTGGAAAATGGTCAGGTTGTAGAATATGGCCAGGTTCTTTATCGCATAAAAGAAGGTAAACAACAATGAAACGTGACGAACTAAAAAAAATACTGCCCCATCGGGAGCCAATGCTCCTCATTGATGAGGCTGAAAAAATTGATGAATCCACCGCTCATGGACGTTATACCGTTAAAGGTGACGAATTTTTTCTTCAGGGACACTTCCCTGGAAACCCTGTGGTTCCAGGGGTGATTCTCTGTGAAATTATGGCCCAAACCTGTTGTGTTCTGTTAATTGCAGCGGATGGCAACCATAAAACCCCGTATTTTACCGGTTTAAATAAGGTGAAATTTAGAGAAAAGGTGTTTCCGGGAGACACCATTGAAATTACCTGCAGCATTACTAAGTCGAAACCACCCTTTTATTTTGCAAAAGGTTCAGGCTCAGTGAATGGCAAAGTTGCCGTTGTTGGGGAATTTTCATTTGCACTGATGGACTAAGGAGGAATCATTTTGTTTTCAAAAATACTAATTGCCAATCGTGGTGAAATTGCCCTACGGATTATCCGGGCATGTAAAGAAATGGGTATCGCTACTGTGGCCGTTTTCTCTGAAGCAGACGCTGAGAGTCTTCATGTGAGTTTAGCCGATGAGAGTATTTGTATTGGTCCGGCCCCGGCAACCGACAGTTATTTAAATATTTCCGCTATTTTATCAGCAGCGGTTCTCACCGGAGCCGAAGCCATTCACCCGGGATATGGTCTTCTTTCCGAAAGTCCTAAGTTTGCTAAATTATGCACCCAATGTGAAATTGCATTTATTGGACCTTCCTGGGAAATCATTGAAAAAATGGGTGATAAAGACCAGGCTCGCTCCTCCATGGAAGCCGCAGGCGTTCCCATTGTTCCCGGTACCGATATTATCGACGATCCCAGGGAAGCCCAAAAAAGAGCGGATGCCATTGGCTATCCCTTACTTGTAAAGGCCCGTTCCGGCGGTGGCGGTAAAGGCATCCGTCGGGTGAATAAATCCGAAGATTTCATTAATGAATTTCAGTTAGCCAGTCAGGAAGCCCAAAATGCTTTTAATGATGGAGCGGTATACCTGGAAAAATTTTTAACCCGGGTAAAACATATTGAAATACAGCTTCTCTGCGACCACCATGATAATGTTGTTGCCCTTGGGGAAAGAGAATGTTCTATTCAACGCAAAAATCAAAAGCTTTTGGAAGAAAGCCCCGCCACTTCAATTACCGATGAAATAAGGCAATCAATGATGGCCGTTTCCATTAAGGCAGCAAAATTCATCGGTTATGAAAATGCCGGAACCATTGAGTTTCTACTGGATACCGAAGGCAATTATTATTTTATGGAAATGAATACCCGTTTACAGGTTGAACACCCTATTACCGAAATGGTGACCGGTTATGACATTGTCAAGTGGCAAATTCGAATTGCCGACGGCCTGCCGTTAACCTTTAGCCAAGAGGATATTCAAATAAGAGGACATGCCATTGAATGTCGTATTAACGCTGAAGATCCTCTTCACAATTTCAGACCGAACTGTGGAACGATTAACTTTCTTCACGTTCCCGGCGGACCATGGGTTCGATTTGATACCCTGTTATATCAGGGCTATACCATTCCCCCCTACTATGATTCATTGGTTGGAAAACTCATTGTTCATTCTAAAACACGGGAACTGTCTATAAGGAAAATGAAAGCAGCTCTGTGTGAACTGGTGATCGAGGGGATTGAACATACCAGCCAGGTCCAATTGGACATTTTAAGCAATGAACTCTTTGTTAAAGGGGACTATTACACTGATTTTATGGAAGTCGCATTTGACGAAACCTTATCGGAGTAGAAAGGCAGTTTTAAATGATGAATAAAGTTCTTTTTAAAAAACCTAAAAACGAATTAGAAACCAGCAGTCGTTTTAAAAGAAAACCAAATCCTGCCATTCCCCAGGAATTATGTCAGAGTTGTCCTTCCTGTAAGAATATGATTTTTACAACGGATTTGGAAAAAAATTACCATATCTGTTCAAAATGCGGTTTTCATTTCCGTATTAATGCCAGACAACGACTTAATATGATTTGTGATCCCGGCACCTTTGTTGAGCATGACCAGAATAGCACCTCAGTGAATCGCCTGGATTTTCCGGGATATGCTGAAAAACTTGAGCAGGCCACCCTTTTCAGTCATGAAAAGGAAGGGGTCATCACCGGAGTATGCCAAACTAGTGAATATAACGTTTGTATTTTTGTCATGGAATCATCCTTTATGATGGGTAGCATGGGTCAGGTGGTTGGTGAAAAGATAACACGGCTTTTTGAGTATGCCACAAAAAACAGCCTTCCCGTTCTTGGATTTACCGTATCCGGAGGTGCCCGCATGCAGGAAGGGATCCTTGCTCTGATGCAAATGGCTAAAACCAGTGGCGGGGTTAAACGCCACAGCGATGCCGGCAATCTTTACATTGCTGTTCTCACCGACCCGACCACCGGCGGCGTGACTGCCAGTTTTGCAATGGAGGCGGATATTATTTTAGCCGAGCCGGAAGCACTGATTGCTTTTGCAGGGCCACGAGTTATTGAACAGACCATTCGTCAGAGACTTCCCAGGGGTTTCCAAAAATCAGAGTTTTTGCTTGAAAAAGGGTTCGTTGATAGGATAGTCCCCCGAAACCTTCACAAAGAAATGCTTAATAACTTACTAGCCCTCCACTTGGCACCAAAGGTTGGTGTAACACATGGAAGCTTATAAACGGGTTGCCCTGGCTCGAAAAAAAACACGTGCCACCGGGCTTGACTATATTGAGAATCTGTTCACCAATTTCATCGAATTTCACGGAGATCGCTGCTTTGGGGATGACCCTGCAATGATTACCGGCCTGGGGTTTCTCCTGGATATGCCGGTGACCATTATTGCCCTGGAGCGCGGGAAAACTACAAAATCCCGGGTTAAACGCAATTTCGGTTCTTCCCATCCGGAAGGTTATCGAAAAGCGCTCAGGCAAATGAAGCTGGCAGAGAAATTCAATCGTCCCATTGTTTGTCTCATTGATACTTCCGGCGCTTTCTGTGGGATTGGTGCCGAAGAACGTGGTCAGGGGCATGCCATTGCTCAAAATCTCATGGAAATGATGGCACTTAAGGTTCCGATTGTTTCCATTATCATTGGTGAAGGCGGCAGTGGCGGCGCCTTAGCACTTGGGGTCGCAGATGAAGTATGGATGCTTGAAAATGCGATTTACTCGGTTATTTCACCGGAAGGCTGTGCCAGCATTCTATGGAAAGATCCTTCTAAAACAAAAGAAGCTGCAAATTGTCTTAAATTAACAGCCCAGGATTTACTGGAATTGGAAGTCATCGATAAAATTATTTCCGAAACCCATCGGGACTTTAAATTGGTTTATCACGAATTAAAAATCAACTTATATAAAGCCTTTAAAAAAAGAAAGAAAATGCCAAAAGATAAACTCCCTGAATTGCGTTATGAACGCTTTCGAAAGTTTGGAGCCTTTGAGGAAAAAGAAATATCAGAATAAAAAAAAGAACTGTCTTTTTAGGACAGTTCTTTTTTGTTCTTATTAATACATAGAACCTATGGAAGCTAAAATGATAGAAACTAAAATACTTGAAAAAATAATACCTACAACAAGTCCTATGGCCATATATATTAAATAGGCCCAGGCAAAATGCTTTTTATTTTCATTGGTGTTTGAATCCACACTCCAAATAATAAGCATTACAATGTTTACTATTGGGATAAATAAAAGCAGCAGGGTAATCATCCAATCACCTAATGAAAGGACCTTAGCAGTGTTTTCAGCTCTAATGGGAGCTTTTTCGTTGACAGGCTGTTTTTGGGGTGTCACATTACCAGAACGTGTGCTGGTAACCGGTACTTCTTCATCAACGATTCCATTAGCGATGATTTCATCTGCAACGATTTCTCTGGCGTAGGCTTCATCAGAACCGGCTTCATCAGCAGGGATTCCTTTGGAAGCAAATTCTTTAGAAGTGTTTTCTTCTTTGAAGTCTCCCCCGGTATAGATTTCATCAGTTGCCGATTTTCTGGAATATTTTTCTTCATCAACGATTCCATCGGCTATGATTTCATCAGCAACGATTTCTTTTGATGAGCTTTCATCAGAAACACTTTCATCAGAAATGTATCCTTTGGAAACAAAGTCTTTAGATACATTTTCTTCTTTAAAGGCTCCCCCAGAAAAGACCTGATCCGCATTCGTCTTTTTCTCTAATACATACCCGCAAGTACCGCAAACTTTGTCATCGTCACCAACCTCAATATTACATTCAGGACAATATTTTGCCATTTCGCTCACATCCTTTTTATTTTATTCTAACATAAGATAAGACTTATTTCAAAAGAAAATTTTTAAAGCACTGTTATTTTTTTAATGACTTGATCCGTTTTTGGCTTATCTGATGAATCTCGATCAACTGCAACAATGGCATCTGCGGTTTCTAAGCCTTCGGTGACTTTTCCAAAGCCTGCATATTGGCCATCCAGGAAGGATGCGTCCGCTACCATAATAAAAAATTGAGATCCTGCTGAATCCGGTTGTCCCGAACGGGCCATGGAAATCACGCCACGTTCATGTTTTAAATCATTGGCAATTTTATTTCCAGAGAATTCTCCTTTAATATTATGTCCTGGTCCACCGGTGCCGGTGCCTAAAGGACATCCTCCCTGGATCATAAAACCGGGAATCACGCGATGGAATTTTAATCCATCATAAAAGCCTTCACCGACAAGCTTTAAAAAGTTTGCCACGGTAATCGGGGCAATTTCAGGGTAAAGTTCAATTTGAATAGTTTGACCATTTTCCATTTCAATTTTTACAATTGGTTTTTTTTCTAACATAAGTTCCTCCAAAATTTTCATTTATTTATTTCACCATACGCACTACTATACACTAAATTGTATTAAATGAAAAGAAGAAAACAGCGGTTTTAAGATTAGTTCGGCAATTAAAAATGTCCGGATGGCCGGTTATCTTTGCTGTGCCTGAGTTTGCCGGCTCAATGCGCATCAATTAATAACAGTCATCCGGACACATAAAGTTGATTTTACATGGGGCGGGTAGTACCCGCCCGAAACGCAATGGGAAAACCAACGTTTATATTTAGCATGAGCGTTTGTTTTCAAACTGACGTTTCAGACGATTGATAATGACTAAGGGGTCAGACCCTCGCCCCTACGAACATAAACATACAAAGTGCTTTGAAAAGGGCTTGTTTTTTATAAGGTGTAGCAATATTCTCCGCTATCCTGATCAATCCCATAAAAATCTGCATAACTTAAATCAAAAATGGGTTTGTCAATATCGGAGACATCGATTTTATTTTTGATCAGGTATTGCCAAAACCCGGTATTTCCAATGTCACCCTGGAAAATAACCCCGAGGATCAACCCATCATTACTCACGATTTTCTGGTAATTGTTTTTATCTTCTCTTTTAATAATTTCGCAGTTCACTTCATCTGCCGGGTTAACATTTCCCAGCGATAACGTGTTGAGGCCATAAAAACTGGCAGTGTTTTTAAGGGCATAGCGATCTTTGTATACCGCGCTTCCTCCAAGCATATTGGTGGCTGCAATTTTCCCCTGGTTCATGGCGTTTGGCCAGATACCGGATATGCCGAGAACATCCCCTGCTGCATACACATCATCAATATTGGTTCGCATATCATCACCTACCGTGATTCCACGGTTGGCAGCAATGCCTGAGCCTTCAAGGAAATCATAGCTCGGTCGAACTCCGGCAGCAACAATGATAAAGTCACAGGGAACGATTTTTCCACTGGCCAGGTGAACCGATGTCGCGTTTTGATGATTGTCCAATTCAACAGAGTCCACTTTTTCAGATAAAAGGAATTTTGCCCCGGCACCTTCAAAAATCTTCTGGTACTCCCCGGCTGCTTTGGGATCAAGCTGCAGACCCAAAACTGTGTCCGCCATTTCGATAACGGTTACATTCAAGCCCAGTTCAAGAAGAGCAAAGGCGGCGTCCATGCCAACCAATCCGGCACCGACAACAATGGCGTTTTTTGAATTTTTACTGGCGTTGTCGATTAGTTTCGCATCACTGAGATCTCTGAAGCCAAATGCATTATGAGCTTCCCGCATTCCGGGAACCGGTGGAATAAAGTAAGCGGCACCGGTGGTAATCAGAAGCTTATCATAGGTAATTTCCTGATGATGCCGGGTTTTAAGGATTTTCTTCTGAGGGTCAACACCGATAACCCTGGTATTTTTCATCCAGGTGATATTGTTTGCTTCACAAAAGTCCTGGGGCACAAAGCTGATCCCCTGGGCATCCCGTTCATGGCCCAGATATTTATGGAGCATACACCGGGAATGAATCGTGTCGTCTTTTGAAATAATGACCACTTCTGTGTTAGGATCCATGACTTTTAGGGTTTTTGCTGCGGAAATACCGGCAGCACTGGCTCCGATAATAACAATTTTCATAATGATACCTCCCTTACCATAATAGCTTCCTTAGGACAGGCGGCCACACAGCTTGGTCCATCGGCTTTATCTTCACAGAAGTCACATCTGATAATCTTTGTTCGGGTTTTATTATCTGGCTTTAATACGCCATAAGGGCAGTTCATCACGCACATGAAGCAGCCGGCACATTGCTCTTCATCATACTTCACATGTCCGGTAATGGGATCTTTTTCCAAAGCACCACTCATACAGGACATCACACATTCCGGGCTATCACAATGTCGGCAGAAAACAGGCGTGTAGCCTGTTTTCGCATCAAATTTTATGAAATTACGGGTTTCGCTTTCCGGGGCCTGGAGATTAACAGTATAAAAATTACTGCCTTCCTGATGGGCACTCATACAAGCAACATTACAGTTTAAACACCCATCGCATTTTTCACGATCAATCATGATTCGTTTCATAATACACCTCCTCAGATGTTTAAGCCTTTACGTTTTTCTTCAATAATTCCATTTAATGTTTCAGCTGCAGATTTTGCATTGTCATCAATAATTAATTGCCCACCGGTAAGATCCAGCATATCTTTTGTAAATACCTGAATGGCAACCGGGCTTCCGGTAACAAAGGGTGGGAGTCCTAAATGAAGCGGCAAACCAAGAGCTAAACCAAAGGCGCCATCCGCTAATGCCTGTTCTTCCAGCCATTGGGGTGCGGACAGTACCAGCGGTAATTGGGGAATATCGATGCCAATGGCTTCTGCAAGCTCAGTAGCCACTAATTCCAAACGACCGATGGCCAGGCAAGGTCCGAAGTTAAGAACCGGTGGAATTCCTAATGATTCACAAACAGCGCGAAGCTTAGGTCCGGCAAGGGACGCTGCTGAAGGTGACATTAACCCAACATTTTCAAGTCCTCCAGATGAGCAACCGGCAGATAATACTAAAATATCTTTGGCAATCAGTTCTTTAACAAGATCGACGGTCAGCATATCATGGCCGCCGGCAGTAAGACTGGAACATCCAACAACCCCGGCAATGCCTTTAATATCTCCGCTAACGATTAAATCAATGAGCGGTTTCCATGTTCCACCTAAAAAATCTTTTAATGAGCCTTCGCTTACTCCGGTAAGGGTATCGGAATTTCCATGATCCGGTTGCAAATTTAAAGGAATAATCCCTCGTCGTTCTTTATAAGAATCGAGAATCAAATCAATAATTTCTTCGCTTTGGGCTTCTCTTTCTTCAAAGATAAACGGTTTGAGCTCAGCATTGGCTTTTTTGGCCACATCATCCAGACAGATCTGTTTGATTTTTAATTCGTCGCAAATGGGCTCAATGCCTGGTAAGGTGCAGTTGAATTCTGAAAGAACCGCATCAATGGCTCCGGTGGCTAAAACGGCTTCGCTGGTAAAGTTGTTTCCGGCATGGCCATCAAAGATTTCGGTATAATGGGCACCACGTAACTGGAGATCCTGACCAACACAGGTACAACCCACCAGTTTAAAGCCTTTTGCTCCCAGGGCATTTGCTTTGGCGATTACGTCCGCCTCAATGAGTCGGTCCTGTAAATAGGCAAATATGGAATGTTGGTGTCCGGTGATCATAATGTTAATATAATCCGGATTGATCACTCTTAGCCCTACCGGTGCTAATCGAATTGCCGGTTCTCCCAACAAAACATCATTAAGAAGGTTTGTCAGTGTTAGTCCGTAAAGACCGGTGGATATACCAAGTTTCAGGCAATGCAGATACATATCAACAGGATCTGAGCTAAGATTGGTCGAGCTTTTTACGGTACCGGCAAAAACTTCTGATTTTGCACCACCCGGGAGAATGTTTAATTCCTTCCATCGGTCAAAACGCGGTTTATAGGCCATTTTTTCTACCAATTCCATTTTTACATAATCCGGTTTATACAAATCCGCCAAAACGGCGTCTGCGATTTTTGCGGCACAGATATGTTCGTCAGTTTCATCGATTCCAAATATTTTTGCAAGCTTGGCCAGTGCACGCTTGCCTTTGAGAAGACCTTTGCTTTCAGCCGTTTTCTTTAACATAAGGGCTGTATTTTCAACAACATGAATATAACAACCAGAACCTGCCGCAACCGCTCTAAGAAAATTCCGGGCGACAATCGTATCAGCCGTTGCGCCGCAGATCCCTTTTGGACCGTTCGGAGTAATACGGCAGGGACCGTTTGAACACAGGCGACAACAAAGTCCCTGGAGGCCAAAACCGCATTTAACACGTTGGCCTTCGACACGATGATGGGATGTTTCCACGTCCAGGTTTGAGATAAAGGTTTCCAGTTTTGTATCAGCACTTGCACAGGTTTTACAGCTAAAATTTGAATTCATATGATAACCTCCATTGAATTGAATTATAAATTTAGAATAAGTGTGATTTTTTGCATGAAAATAAAGCCCAGAGAATAGCAATTTTCCTGGAAGAATGAGAATACTATAAAATGATTTATTTAAATCTTAGGCATACAGGGATACATCCATACGATTAATCGAAAGGCCTTCTGGAAGATTCCCTTCAAAATAATCTTTTAGAATCACTTCAAGATTCGAATCAAAGTAATCAAGGATGTCATCATTTGTTTTATTATAGACATGAACATGAAAATCGGTATTTCCATCAAATCGCATGACTTCCTGATTATCCTTAAGTTTTAGAATCAAACCTTTTTGAGAGAATGTTTCCAGGATATTATAGATGGTTCCAACAGACATAACATGTCCCTGGGTTTCTAATTCTTCCATGAGCATTTCTGCACTCGGGTGGGACTTCAGTTCAGAAAGAACTTTTAATACACTGATTCGTTGCGGTGTTGCTTTAAGCCCAGCATGACGGATCATTTCTGTGCATAATGTAATTTTTTCATTTTTCATAATTTAGAATCACTCCTATAACAAATTTACTATAATCATTATAATCTTGGAATCATTATTTGTCAATAGCCATCCGTAAAAAAACTCAGACAGCAAAAATTAAATTTTTGCTGTCTGAGTTTGGAATAACCACAGTTATGAATGGTCATTTAAATAAGGGCTTTGTTAGCTTTCGGATAGACTTGAATTTATACAAACAAGGTTGTTCCGGCATTTTCATTGCTGGAAATATAAGAACCCACCCCTGCGTATTCGATTCCGTCAATGAGTTCTTCTTCCTTTATCCCCATAAGATCCATACTCATGGTGCATGCAATGAATCGAACCCCTACCTTTTGAGTTTTGGCAATCATCGTGTCAATATCATCGACATTTTTCTTTTTCATGATTCCCTTAATCATAGCAGATCCCATGCCTAACATATTCATGGATGAAAGGGGCATTTTATTTGCACCCTTAGGCATCATGGCACCAAATATTTTTTCGATAAACGTTTTATCCCGGCCTTTTCCGTCTTTTTTACGTAAGGCGTTAAGTCCCCAGAAGGTAAAGAAAAGGGTGACGTTCTTACCATGGGCAGCAGCACCCTGGGCAATGATCATGGATGCCAGAACCTTGTCAAGCTCTCCGCTGAAAACCACTAAGGTAGCATTTTGTTGGGTTGACACTGCTGGAACTAAATTACAGCCTGTTCCAATATCACCTTTGCGAATCACTGAAATATATTTTTTTCCTTCAGTGTCCTGGGATAGTAAGGTATGACCATTGGTTTCGCACCAGTTTTTAATGTCACTGACAAATCCAAAGTCTGTTGCAATAATTTGAACCAGATCCCCAGCTTTAACTGATTTAATGGCTTCATAGGTTGCCATTAACGGGCCGGGACATTGGAGTCCTGTTACATCAACTTTTTTTTTAATAACAATGGCGTTGCCGCCTTTATCAACATCATCATCTTCAATGACACTCTTTTCAGCAACACACACCCCAACTTGAAAATCGGGCTTGGCAATTTTATAATGGGCAGTTTTATAGGTGCTATATCCACCGGACAAATTATAGACATTGGTAAAGCCATTGCCCTTCAGAATACGAATGCCTAAATAGGCTCTCTGGCCTACCTGACAGGTCACATAAATCGGGGTATCTTTAGAAAAAGGGATGTCATTAATGCGATCCCGAAGGGTATCCAGTTCAATATTAACCGCCCCTTTAATGGCACCGGCACTGTTTTCCATGGGAGTACGTACATCCAGTAAGAATCCGCCTTTTTCAACTATTTCATCTATTTCAAACCACTCAACAGTTTTGTATACTTCTTCTTCAATGTTAGAGGCGATATAGCCTAAAATATTGACTGGGTCCTTGGCAGAGGAAAAAGGCGGCGCGTAACAGAGTTCAAAATCCTGTAAATCTAAAACCGTGGCATCCATTTTCATAGCCGAGGCAATAACATCAATACGTTTTTCTGTTCCATCCTGGCCAACTGCCTGGGCTCCTAAAATCCGAAGGGTTTTTGGATCATACAAGAGTTTTAAAGCGATGTTACTTGAGTTAGGATAATAACCAGCGTGATTGGCACGATGAGCGAGAACAATCTGATAGTCCAATCCTTTCTTTTCAAGCTGAGCAGCATTATTGCCGGTTGTAGCTACGACTTTATTAAAGACCTTTGCAACGGCTGTGCCTTGTATGCCTTTATTTTTAGTGGTTACTCCATTAATAACATCGGCAACAACCCGCCCCTGACGATTAGCAGGCCAAGCCAAAGGAATGGCTGTTTGGGTTTTATCAACAAAATCCATGACTTCAATGGCATCTCCAATTGCAAAGATGTCCGAATAAATTTTTCCGGTTTTGCCGTCCATTACTTCATAATCAGGGCTTGTCACAATATGCCCTCGTGGTCCGCATTTAAGATCTGCTTTTTTAGCAAGTCCATTTTCAGGAATAACCCCTATGGCTAGAATGGTTAAATCAGATTCAAGGATCATCCCGCTTTCAAGGACAACTTCCTTGCCCTGATTTTGGAAATGATCCACCCCATCACTAAGGATTAAATTAACGCAATTGGCATTGATTTCCTGATGAATGAGCTGGGCCATTTCAAAATCCAATGGTTTTAATACCTGATCCATTTTTTCAACAACGGTTACATTGAGTCCTAACTCCTGGAAATTTTCAGCCATTTCAATGCCGATAAAGCCGCCGCCGATGACAACCGCACGTTGTGGTTTTTTATTGGCCACAATGGCTTTAATTTTATCCGTATCCGGAATATTTCTCAGGGTTAATACATTTTCAGCTTCAGCCAGTCCGGGAATCGGAGGGGCAATTGGTTTTGCTCCGGGAGATAAAATCAGTTTATCAAAAGTTTCGGTATAGGTCTCCCCTGTTTTGTGGTTTTTAACCTCAACTGATTTCTTTTTCGGATCAATGGCAATTACTTCGCTGAAATTCCGAATATCCAAATTAAAGCGCTTAGACATGCCTTCAACTGTTTGAACCAATAATTTCTGGCGATCTTTTATGACGTCACCTATATAATAAGGTAAACCGCAATTTGCAAAGGATATATACTCATCCCGTTCAAATAATATGATTTCATCTTCTTCACTGAGCCTTCTTAAACGAGCAGCCGCAGTAGCACCGCCGGCAACGCCTCCAACAATTAATATCTTTTTCATTTTTCTTCCTCCTTGAATAGTGTATTGATTATTTTTTTTGCACTTTCTGATGTCACTTCGTAGTAGACTTCATTTCCAGCGCGAAAGCCTTTTACAATCCCGGCATTTTTCAACTTTGACAAGTGCTGGGAAATCCCCGATTGGGAAACGTTTAAACATTCTTCCATATAAGATACATTACACCGTCCCTTTGACAGTAGTCCCCTGACAATACAAAGTCTTACCGGGTGTCCAAGAGCTTTTAGTATCTCAGCAGGTTCTTCATAATCTTCTTTTATCATTTCCATATGATCTTCTCCAATCAACTTCACTTAGAGTATTATAATATCATTATATTATAATACTCTAATATGTCAAGACAATTTTTAACAAAATTAAAAAAAGATCATAATCAAAATTTTAGATTGATTATGATCTTCTGTTTACTTTTACTTTTACTATTTATTTAAATTGACCTAAAACGGCATCAAAAACGCTGGATTCAGTGTAATCAGGATGCTCTTTAATAACAACCATAACTGCCTTTCCGATATAATATAAAAGATCATCCGTAGAAATATCAAATCCATCAGCTCTCGCCAGCTCAGATAATCGGCTGAAAAGTTTTTGACGTTTTATTTCATCACGGGTCAGAACAACCTCTTTTGGGGTTTGATTGTTAAGCCTTACGTCATCATATTTTTTAATCATTCGATCCTTTAAAGTTTGTTGCTCTTCCGGTGTCGTATAAAATTTTTCTAATTTCCTGGCGGACTTTTCATCCAATTCAATAATCCGTTGGAGAAGGTCTTCCTGAAGCTTTTCCGGAAGCATTGGGGATGCATAATAACCGGTTGAAATTACAGTAGGTTCAGTATAAAGGCCCCACCGAGTTTCATCCGTTAACTCTACATTATAAGAATCATGCAGTTTCCGATTTTTTTCAATATGTTTTATAAATCGTTTTACTTCACTAAGTGCCATGGCTTTTCTCCTTCATTTTTTAATACACTCTCCATAAAATATTGGCTGCATGGAGAGAAATGTCAGCCAAAGGATCGCTCCTGCTCATTACTCTTTTATACCAAAAAATTGATTATATTATCCGAACGCATCCTCCTCAAGTATCAAATTAAGATTTTCTTCATTCCTCTTTGAAAGATTTTAAAATAATTTCTAATATCTGAGTTTCATTATACTCGGGATGTTCTTTAATTACAACTAATACCGCTTTTCCAATATAAAATAATAGGTCATCAGTGGAAATATCAAACCCATCATCCCTTGCCAGCTGAGACAATCGATTAAAAAGTTTTTGACGCTTCATTTCATCCCGGGTGAGCCTATGCTCATTAGGGGTTTCGTCATACACTAATTCATCGAATTTTGTAACCAGTCGATCCTTTAAACTAATTTTCTCTCCCTGGGCCTCACTGATTTTTTCTAATTTTTTTGCAGACTTTTCATCTAATTCAATAATTCGCTGGAGAAGATCATCTTCAATATTTTCCGGAAGCATGGGTGATGCGTAATAACCAGTGGAGATGACTGTCGGTTCTGTGAAAAGAAAACTTCCCGACTTCAAAAGCTTTTCATTGTATTCGATAAGTGCCTTCCGATTTTCAGCGATGTAACTCATAAATCGTTTTACTTCTGTAAGTGCCATGATGGTCTCCTTTAAATTTTAATTAGTCTCTTATAAATAATGATCTTTGACTGTCCAGAGATAAAATCGCAACTTGAGAAATAATCATCCGGTTCCTTATCTTTTATGCCCAAAAATTGGTTGTTATATCAGAATTATGATATAATAATCAAAAAATAATACTTATAAGGAGCAGAAATGAAAAATCGTGTTGGAAATCTCTTATGGGGCTTATTATTAGTAGCCGTTGGTCTTGGTTTTGCCGGAAATGTTTTTGGTTTATGGAATTTTGAATTATTTTTTAATGGCTGGTGGACCCTATTTATAATTATTCCCTGTGTTATCAGCATCTTTCAAAATGGCCCGCAACTATGGAACATTATTGGTGTTGGAATTGGCCTATTATTACTTGTTTCTGCCCAGGGTTACTTTAATGGACAGTTCATCGGGGAACTGATCTTTCCGATCATTATTGTAGCCATTGGTGTTAGCATTATTTTCAAAGATAAACTTAATATAAATTCCAAAATCATTAAAAGCTTGAACAAAGATGGTCTTGCTGAGTATTCAGCGATTTTCGGTTCCCAGGAATTAAAGTTCCAGGGAGAAGATTTTAAAGGAGCCTCTTTAACTGCTGTTTTTGGAGGCATTGATCTGGACCTGAGACAATCCATTATCACAGAGGATATTTACGTTGAAACAAATGCTATCTTTGGAGGAATTAATGTTTTGGTACCTCCTAATGTTCGTGTTGAAGTATCCGGTACACCGATTTTTGGTGGTACTTCCAACAAGGCAAACAGACCACTTGAAGAAAATCCTCCGACCATTTATTTTAACAGTACTTCAATCTTTGGAGGCACAGAAATAAAATGAAAAGCAACCAATCCTGGATTAAGTATTTCGGCATCGCCCTTGGGCTGGTACTTGCCCTGGGTATTATTTCCATGATTGTCAATGGCGGTATTTTTGTCATTAATAGTCTTGGGTTAGTGGATAATAAGAGTATAACACATAATGACTCATCCGGGTCCTTCAATAAAGAATACTCGGAGTCACTTGAAAATATGAAAATTAATTTTAATGCAGGAGATCTCACTATTCAGTCAGGGGATAAATTCACGATTGGAGGCTCCGGTCTTACTTCAGATCTTTCAATAAAAGTTACAAATGGTACTTTAATCATTGAAGACAGCAAAAATTTTAATTTTTTTGGAAATCTATTTGGTCAGACAAAAGCACGAAGTCTGGTGATTACTATTCCAAAAGGAATCATCCTCAATGGTGTTGATCTGGAAATCGGCGCTGGGCGTGGTGAAATTACTGATTTAGCTGCCAGGGAAATTAACATTACCCAGGGCGCAGGAGAACTCGCAGCATCGAATATCCAGGCAGATTCCGGAAGTCTCAGTGGTGGTGCAGGCGCTGTAAACTTTGAGAATGTTAAGCTGAATAATTTTGATATTAAAAGTGGTGTTGGCTTAGTGAAAATAGCTGGTCAGCTCACCGGGAAATTTAAACTGGACTGTGGTGTTGGTCAGACAATCCTAAATATTAATGGTAATCCCCAGGATTATTTTATTAATGCAGACCAGGGTCTGGGACCTATTACAGTGAATGGTTTAGGGATTTCAGAAAACGGAACAGGTCCTAGAACAGCATCCAATAGCCTGGATATTAATGGTGGTGTCGGATCTGTTGAAATTAACTTTATTCCGTAAAACAGGCAACAAAAAGCGGGCACTAAATAGCCCGTTTTTTTTTTATATGTTATCGAATAAAATGCATAAAAACTTTGTTAACCGGATTGGGTTCGGGAACAACCCCTTTTCCATTTTCAATGAGCTTAATGAGCCAAGCCATATTTTGCGCGGTTACCTCAATGGCCTGTGACCCTTCAGTATCCTGTTCAGCTTCACCAGGCGTACGGCCATGGATCACATTCCAGTAATTTCCACTGGCTAATACCATTTCCGAGTAGGTAATAAAGTGATTGAGCTGATCCAGTGTCGTGACTCCTCCTGATCTGCGTACTGCGGCAACAGAAGCTCCGACTTTATGACGAAATAACCCACCATTGTTGCTGGCAACAAAAAAAGTACGATCACAGAAAGATTTCATATTCCCACCGATGCCGGCAAAGTGAACAGGACTTCCAAAAATAATCCCATCTGCCGCTTTCATCTTTTGTATGCCCTCATTGACAACATCTTTTTTAAAAATACATTCTTCA
>Ga0209748_1000095_pt1 | contig 57737 bp, 34 predicted proteins | sample BarGraIncu00421A_FD_185490 | JGI IMG/M metagenome (GOLD analysis project Ga0209748, IMG submission 185490) | Arctic peat soil microbial communities from Barrow, Alaska - Barrow Graham LP Incubations 004-21A (SPAdes) (version 2) | ecosystem: Environmental > Terrestrial > Soil > Wetlands > Peat... | reverse complement strand
TGCTAATTAATTTCAATTTATTTAATTGTTTATCAGATAGTTGTAAGCTAAAATAAGATTTTTTACTGGGCTTTCCTTACTGCCTCTTTTCTTCACCTAAATTGACGCAGAACCCCTTTTCGGTTGAAATAAACAAATAATGTTAAAAAACAGATCTCAGGAGGCAATAATACAAAAGCAGCTAAATGCCGGGGACGTAGCTGCTCTTGAATATCTGTTTCATCAGTATTACGATGATCTTTGTCGCTATACACTGGTGTTTACCAAAGATATAGCAATAGCAGAAAACATCGTGCAGGATTTGTTTGTCTATATCTGGGAACGCAGAGAAACTTTAGAATTCCAACATTCAATAGAATCTTATTTATATCAGGCCTCTCGTTATAAGGCACTCAATTATCAAAGAGATCATTGTTGCAGAGCCGGGAAATTATTAATGTTGAGTGAAGAGTATGTGGGTAAAGTCGCGGTAAGTGCCGACGAAGTCCTTGAATTTAAAGAATTAAACCAAATTGTGAATGAAGCCATAGATTTACTTCCAGACCGTTGTCAACAGATATTCAGATTAAGCCGTACCGAAGAACTGAGTTATCGTGAGATAGCAGAATTAATGAACATATCTATCAACACCATTGACAATCAGATACATACTGCAATAAAGAAGATTAAAACAAATGTAAAACGGTTTTATCCCGAATTATATTCAACCTTGCTGATCTTTCTATACGGATCTTTATAGCTTTCTGTCCTTCACCTCTATTTTATTTAAAATATTTTATGTTCAGCTATAGGGGGAAGACAGTTCTTGCGTGTCATATGGATAAACACGCGAAAGAATGACAAAAATACCCTGGTTATTATTAGATAAACACTTTAAAGGTCTATTAACTGTAAGGGATCAAGCTGAGTTTGAAGAATGGTTGAATAATAATCCCGAAAATAATTTGTTATTGGAAGAAGTAACAGCTGATTTAACCAGGGGATTGGGTTTTCCGGGAGATTTCATTTCAGATAAACAAACCATCTGGCAAAAGATTAAAGGCCGTATTTACATACCCGATCGGTCATCCTTTACCCGGAAGCTGATCTTCAGGATAGCAGCTGCAATTACTATTCCACTTTTGCTTTTGGGTTTTGGAAGTGGATGGATGATGCAAAAAAGAGCTCAATACAGCGCCGATTGTAAAACATTTACTACCATTATATCACCCGGTGGTCAACGTACACAAATAGTTTTACCCGATAACAGCAAGGTTTGGCTCAATTCGAATACTACTATAAAATATCCTTCCAACTTTAATCAAAAAGACCGTAAGGTTTATATTGATGGTGAGGCCTATTTTGATGTCACACACAATCTATCAAAACCTTTTATCGTAAATACTTCCTCCTTCAATATAAAAGTTTATGGTACAACCTTTAATGTATCGGCCTATAAAGGGGAAAACATGATTGAAACGACTCTGGTAAAAGGGAAAATCAGTATTATCGGGTTAAAGATAAAAGGCAAAAAAACAGATGAGATTATCCTAATGCCTAAAGAATCGTTTAAATATTTCAAGAACGAACAGTTATCCAGTATCGACTTGAAGACGGAAATGAAATATTTAACTCCTACAGTCGGTGTTAACAAAGAAATGCCTGAAGCAATTGTTCCGCCTTCAACTCCCAAAGCTATTGTTGTCCAGAATGTAAATGTTGAGCCTATCATTGGATGGAAAGAAGGAAGGCTATTCTTCGATAACGAAACCTTTGAAAGTCTGACATCTAAGTTTGAACGCAGATATGATGTGAAAATTCATTTTGAAGATAAGAGAGTTGCCAATTTGAAATATACCGGAGTATTTGAAAAAGAAAATATCAATCAGGCTTTGGATGCATTGAAACTGACGACCCCTTTTGAATATAAAATGAATTTAAAAGACATCTACATCAGTTACAAAAAATAAGATTATTCACTTAAAAAGAAAAATATGACATAAGAAAAGTACAAAAAAAACAGAGGAGATAGAATCTATCTCCCCCGCTCTGAAACTGCACTGTTAATGTTGAGATCATTTACAGCAAGCATTTAAGTTTCCCTTTCGTTTTTTGATTTAATCAAGCATGAGTACGCTATGATTCAAAAGTTTAACTTAAACACACAAACTTATGAAAAAAGATTACACTTATAAAGTGTTACGGAGTTCTTTCCCAAGTATTAAAAAAACCCTGATAATCATGAAGTTAATTACCCTTTTTCTGATTTTAGGTTTAATGCAGGTGTCCGCTTCTGCATATTCTCAATATCTGAAAGTTGAATTTCCTAAAAATAACATCTCTGTTAAGGATGTTTTAACGACAATTGAGAAGAATTCAGACTTTAAATTTCTCTATCGAAATGACCAGATGGATGTTAATCGGTTAATTGAGATAGTAACACCAATCAGTTCATTGGACAATATTTTAGCTCAGGTATTAAATAAGACCAATCTGGGTTACACTGTATTGGGAAATAATCTGATTGTAATTGCCCCAGAACAGCAAAAAAAAGTTACTGGGACAGTTGTTGATTCCCAAACAGGTGAAACACTGGTCGGAGTCAGTCTTCTTCTTAAGGGAACAAATCAGGGTGCAGTTACGGATATTAACGGGGTCTTCTCTTTGAATGTATCAAATCTTAATGTCGTTATCAAAGTAACATATATGGGTTATTTACCCCAGGAGATTACTTTAAACGGGCAAACAAAATTAGATATTAAGCTTGTTCGCGATATCAAGAATCTGGATGAAGTCGTCGTTATTGGTTATGGAACACAAAAAAAAGCGAATGTAACAAGTGCGGTTTCAACATTAAAAAACACCAATCTTGATGAACGTGCTATTACCAGGGTTGACCAGGCATTAGTAGGTCAAATGGCCGGTATCAATGTTAAACAAACCAACGGTACACCTGGAAAAGCCTTCAGTATCCAGGTACGTGGAACAGGTTCAATCAGTGCAGGCAATGAGCCTTTATACGTAATTGACGGTTTCCCCCTATCAACATCTACAACAAATGGTGCAGGAAATTTTGCTACAGGTAACCCATTAGATAATATTAATCCAAACGACATTGAGTCCATACAGGTTTTAAAAGATGCTGCTGCAGCTGCAATTTATGGTTCAAGAGCTTCAAATGGTGTAATCCTCATTACAACAAAACGAGGTCAGACCGGCAAGCCTAAAATTACTTACAATACTTATCTGGGTATAAACCAGGCAAGTAGAAAAGTAAGTATGCTGGATGGACAAGGATGGATCGACAGGGCTACCGAAATCATTAATGGGCAATATCTTACTTCTTATGGAACAAAAGGAGCAAAGATCACAGATGATTCATTAACCAGAATAGGTATAGTAGGATCATTTAATGTCAATTATTTTCTTGATCCCCGTTGGTCAAAACCAGGTCATCCGGGTTTAGATTTTATAAACTGGCAAAATGAGATTTTCAGAACCGGTACAATGCAGCATCATGAAATTACGGCAAGTGGAGGTAACGATATCGTAAAGTATTTCGTATCAGGTAACTTTGCCAATCAGGATGGCTTTGTTAAACATCAGGGTTACAGAACATATTCCGCCAGAGCAAATGTGGAAGTCAATGCGACCAAGAATTTTAAAATGGGACTAAACATTGCTCCAACTTTCTCAGTCATTGAAGACCCAGGCGTTGAAGGCAAAGATAACATCTATCACCAGGCCATGAGTATGAGTCCGGTACAGGAATCATCAACCGGCCCCTATGCCAGCTCATTCAATTTTGGACAATACAGATGGAGCAATACAACAAACAGTGTGCTTGCCAAGTTGGAAAATATCGTTGGAGAAACAAAAAGATATCGTACAATTGCTACCCTTTATGGTGAATACCAATTTATGAAAGGTTTGTCTTTCAGAACATCTGTTAACCTTGACAATACAGATAATAGTTCACGTTCTTATGTGCCATATACCGTTGCAAGTACTTTGTTAAGCAGGACATTTGACCCTACTAGACCAGCGCTTACATCCGGTACATCCGGTACATTCAACACGTACAAAAGACAAACTTTTGTAAATGAAAATACACTTACTTATAATACGATTATCAATGAGACACATAATTTAAGTGTGCTTCTGGGTCAATCATATAACTTTGACAGAACAGATAATTCAAATATGTCATCAAGTGGTGGTTATACAAGTAGTGTAATACAAACCCTGAATGCTGCTTCGGCAGTTACAGGTAATACATCAGCCACACAAAACGTATTGTTATCTTACTTTAGTCGTGTACAGTACAGTTTTAAAGATAAATATTTATTTTCTGCAAGTTTACGTGAAGATGGTTCATCCAGATTCGGGGCTAATGCTAAATATGGAATATTTCCTTCTGCATCTATCGGATGGAGCGTTGTTAAAGAATCCTTTATGAAACCCGTTCATGCAATCAGTGATTTGAAACTCAGAGCAAGCTTTGGTGCCAATGGAACGAATAATTTAGGTTCAGATTATGCCCCAATACCAACGCTGACCACTTCAGGTTATGTATTTGGAACTACTCAGGCAGCAGTAATAGGACAGTCGCCAAGTAAGATAGCCAATCCTGATTTGAAATGGGAAAGATCCGTTACTTATGATATAGGTGTAGATTTTGGTTTTCTCGACAATCGTATAACCGGATCATTTGATTATTACAATAAACTGAATACTCAGTTATTATTAAATGTACAGGTTCCGGAAGTAACAGGTTTCCAAACTTATCTGAATAATACCGGATCTGTTAGAAACATAGGTCAGGAATTGGAGTTGACTTCCCATAACTTTGTTGGGAATTTCCTTTGGACTACAACAGTTAGTATTAGTCATAATACCAATAAAGTTGTCGCATTAGGGCCAGGCCAAACACAAATTTTGATACCCTCTTCATTCGATATTTCTAACTTTATATTGAAAGTAGGACAGCCTGTAAACAGCATTTTTGTTATCAAACAAAATGGTTGTTTATCACAGGCAGATCTGGACAACCACGCAGCAATGTATGGGACAGAAACTGTGGGTGATCCAAAATATGTAGATATTAATGGACCCTTAAACAATGGCAAACCGGATGGCGTAATTGATGCCAATGACCGTCAGATTGTAGGTCACCCAAATCCTGATTATACATGGGGTATTACCAATACGTTTAAATACAAAGGATTTGATCTGAATGTCCTGATACAAGGTCAGAATGGTGGTTCGATTTATTCACTATTGGGACGTGCTCTCACCAGAACCGGACAGGGATTTCCAGATAATGCACCTTCATTTTACCTGGATAGATGGGAATCTCCTACTCAGGTTGGCGCAGGTCGTGTAAGTAAAGTTTATTCTACATTTGGTCGGATTGTAAACACCGACTGGTTGTATTCTTCTAATTATATGCGGGTTCGCAATATAACTTTGGGATATGATCTGGGTAAGGTGATTCACAAGAATATACTACAGGGAGCCCGCATATATGTTACTGCTGAAAACTGGTTTGGACATGACAAATATTATGGTGGTGCAAATCCGGATGCTACAAATACTGACCTTAGTGGAAATGCCAATTATCTCACCCCCGGAGATTACGGTGGCTTGCCGCTTGCGAAATCATTAATCGTAGGGTTAAATATTACATTTTAATCATCCTTAAACCAATTGAAAATGAAGAAGATATTTTTTATATTCGCAATAGCATTGGGTATCCTGTCAGTTTCGTGCAATAAGGATTTAACTCAAATCCCAATTTCACAGGGTACTACGCTCACTTTTTATCAATCACCGAGTGATTTCATACAAGGTGTAAATGCCGCTTACAGCAGTTTAAGAGGTTATCCCGACAGATTACTCAACCTCTCTGAAATCCGATCTGATAATATTTATGGCGTATCAGATTTGGGAGTACGTGATTGGGATCCTATTAACAGTTTTCAAAAAGCCATCACCGGTAATCTGTATGTTGAAGAGGCGTGGAGTGCAGATTTTAATGGAATATTCCGTGCAAATACAGTTCTGGAACAAATAAAGAAGAATGGTGCTTTAATCAACTCAACAACTTTAGCAACCAGGTTAGATGCTGAAGCACATTTCTTAAGGGCATTCTTTTACTTTGATCTTGTGAAATATTTTGGTAAAGTTCCCATTATTGACCATACTGTAATTGCCTCTGAAGCAAATACAATTGCTCGTAGCTCAGTAACCGATGTATATAAATTAATTATTACTGACCTTCAAACAGCAATTGCTAATTTACCTGCATCCTATACAGGAGTGGACGTTGGCAGAGCTACAAAATATGCGGCTGAAGGTTTACTTGCACAGGTGTATATGGCCCGATCAGGTCCAACATACAGTGTTGAAGGTCCCGGTCTGGGATTAAGCGAATGGAATCTGGCTTTACCGTTGTTACAGGATATTATCAGTAGTGGCCTTTTTACTTTAAATGCCAGTTTTGCTAATATATTTTCATACACCAATCAAAATCCTACAGCTAATAAAGAAGCTGTGTTTGATGTAATGTATCTCACTGGAGCAAGCGGAACAGGTTCTACTTATGGGGCTACCTTTTGTTGGGATCTTTGTCCGAATATGTACTTCAAATCAATAAACGATTCAAAGTCAAACGGTGCCTTGGAAGCCATACCGGTATCAAATGATTTAATAAGTAAATATGCTGCCACTGATGTCCGTAAGGCATTCACCATCCATACAGCACCATACAATAATGTAGGCAGTACAGAGACCCGGCCATTCTTCCAAAAGTATCTCGACTTTACAAAAATCCCATCCACAAGTCGTTTTGACTGGGGGATCAACTTTATCGCGATCAGATATACCGATATTGTGTTGATGAAGGCAGAGTGCGTGCTGAAAGGCGCTCCCGGATCGCAGGCAACAGATGTTGATGCAGTAGTAAACCAGATCAGGACAAGAGCCGGTATTGGGACACCTGCATTAACAGGCGTTACACTATCTCAACTTTTTGACGAAAGACGAAAAGAGTTTGCTGATGAGGGAAGTCGCTGGTTTGATCTTCAAAGAAGCGGAAACCTGATTACATCCATGAACAGTTGGATTGCAGTAGATGATGCAATCAGGAAACAGATGAATCCTGTTGTCGCCGGTTATATCGTTTATCCTGTTCCACAATCACAGTTAGATGCAATCCCTGGATTATATACTCAAAATACAGGCTATTAATTGTAACTGATTTAAATTAATTTATTAGGTCTCGCTGTGAAGTTAAGTTTAAGAAACAATACAAAATAGTTTTTTTAACTTAATTTTACAGCGAGACCTTTTTATATTTATCTTTTCCATTAAGATAAAATCAGGTTTTAAAAATGTGTTAAATTCCAGTACTCCATGAGAAAACTAATATTATTATTGGCTTTTGGTTCTTTTTTATTTCAGTCTTTAAATGCTCAGCAATCAGCCAAGATAGTGTGGCCGACAGTTAATAATGAAATGCGCCCATGGACCAGATGGTGGTGGCTTGGAAGTGAGGTAAACAAGAAAGACCTTACAACTGTGATGCAGCAATATCAACAGGCAGGACTGGGAGGATTGGAAATCACACCCATCTATGGTGTAAAAGGTGAAGAAGCGCAGTATATTCCTTTTTTATCACCTGCATGGATGGAGGTCTTTGATCATACTTTAAAAGAAGGTAAACGACTTAACCTTGGAATTGATCTTGCCAATGCAACAGGATGGCCCTTTGGCGGTCCCTGGATTGGGGATGATGATGCCTGCAGGAATATGGTTTACAAAACCTACACCTTGAATACAGGTGAGACGTTGAATGATAAAATTGAATACATACAAGAGCCTTTGGTGCGTACTGAAAACTATAAACCGGTAAAGATAGAGGATGTACTACAACCCATTTCTGCCAATAAAAATCTGCAAAGCTTATCAATAGACCAGATACGATTTAAAAGAGCTTTGCCTTTGCAAACAGTGATGGCATATTCCGATGCCGGAGAAGATATAGATATCACAGATAAAGTAGACACTCAGGGAAAATTAAACTGGAAAGCACCACAAGGTAAATGGGTGCTATATGCCCTTTTCATGGGATGGCATGGCAAGCAGGTCGAACGGGCTGCTCCCGGTGGAGAAGGAAACGTAATTGACCATTTCTCAGCTACGGCCTTGCAACATTACCTCAGTCGTTTTGATAAAGCTTTTGTGGGTCATGATATCAGTAGCCTCCGTGCATTTTTTAATGATTCCTATGAAGTGGATGATGCATCGGGACAGTCAAACTATACCCCATTATTATTTAAGGAATTTACAAAAAGAAGAGGCTATGATTTGAAGACAGTATTGCCTGAGCTGTTTACCAAAAGTGCAACTGAAAAAACCAACCGGATTCTTTGTGATTACAGGATGACGATAGACGAACTGATACTGGAAAATTTTACTAAAGAGTGGTTTAAATGGGCACATAGCAAAGGTAAGATCATTCGTAACCAAGCACATGGCTCACCGGCCAACACATTGGATCTCTATGGCGTTGTAGATATTCCGGAAACAGAGGGAAGAGAGATTCTGAATATTAAATTTGCCCCTTCTGCAGCTCATGTCATGGGTAAGCCCCTGGCTTCATCCGAGTCAGCTACATGGTTAAATGAACATTTCATCTCTTCGCTCAACGATGTAAAAAAAGCTTTGGATGTTTTTTTTATTGGTGGCGTAAATCATATAGTATATCATGGAACTGCCTATTCGCCCCCATCTGAACCATGGCCCGGCAGGTTGTTTTATGCGGCCGTGGAATTTACCCAGGCAAATCCATTCTGGGATAACTTTTCTGCTTTAAATATGTATGTGACAAAAACACAGTCATTTTTACAACAAGGAAAACCAGATAATGATGTGTTGCTGTATTTCCCAATTTATGATAAATACTCCGAACCCGGAAAAGACCTGTTGTTACACTTCAGTGGGCTGAAGCCCAATTTCATTGGTACACCCTTTGAGCTGGCAGCACAAACCATGCAGGACAAAGGTTATGCTTTCGACTATATTTCTGACAGACAGATCCTGAACATGCAATCTTCGAATAAACAAATATTAACCGGTGGTACTACCTATCATACAATTGTATTACCCGATTGTAAATTCTTAAAAGCCGAAACACTTACAAAACTATTTGAGCTTGCTGCAAAAGGAGCAACAATTATCGCCTATAAAAATTTACCCGCTGACGTACCAGGTTACGGACAACTTGATCAACACCGTAAAGAATTTAAAAACCTGATAAATCAATTGCATTTTATGCCCACTGACTTTCCTGAAGTACAATCTGCACCCATCGGAAAAGGAAGATTTTTAACCGGAAATGATCTGCAACAATTATTTGCTGCTGCTGCTATTCGAAAGGAAAATCTGACAGAGAAAGGGTTACAATTTAACCGCCGTAAAAATGCAGACGGTGCTGATATGTATTTTCTGGTCAACAGGAGCACCAAAAAAATTGAAGACTGGGTTGCCTTGCAAACAAAAGCAAATGGCGTTGCTCTATTCAATCCTATGACCGCAAAATCGGGAGTAGCTAAATTCAGGAAAAACAGTTCGGGATATATTGAAGTATATCTTCAGTTGAATCCGGATGAAAGCTGTATTGTTCAAACATCAGGTAAGACCATTTCCGGTGTTAAATATCCATATATTCAACAGAAAGAAAACGCACAGGAAATAAAGGGTGAATGGACATTGCAGTTTATAGAAGGAGGGCCTTCTTTACCTGCTTTTTCCAGATTGGATCAATTAAAAGTCTGGACCGACCTGGTAGGGGATAGCTATAAAACATTTTCCGGTACTGCAACTTACAGTACTCATTTTAAAAAGCCTGCAGGAGATAAATCAACGAAATATTTACTTGATCTGGGCAAGGTTTACGAAAGTGCACAGGTATGGATAAACGGAAAAAAAGCAGCTACGCTAATAGGGCCTGTCTATGCTTTTACTCTTGACAATACAGAATTAAAAGCCGAAAACCTGTTAGAAATAAAAGTGGCAAACAGTATGGCAAACCGTATCATTGATCTGGAAAAGAGAAAAGTCGTTTGGAAAAAATTCAACAATACCAACTTCCCCTCCAGGCTACCGCAAAACAGGGGAGCAGATGGTTTGTTTGATGCATCAAAATGGGAGCCATTGCCATCAGGGTTACAAGGACCGGTTACAATTACACCGTTGGTTTCTGACAACAATTAAAAGGATAAAAACCTGCCCAAACCGACGAGGCCCCGAAGGGCTGGTTCAAATACAAAAGCGCGAAATATTTTATTATTTTAGCCAATACATTCAGAATATACATCCTAAGAACAAGCTGAAATTTTTTGATGTAGAGATCAAATGAAAATATGTATACTGGAATTATTGAAAATTAACAAAAATTGAGATATATTTACAAATCTAAAAATACTATACTAATTCTAAGGAAAACCGGATTCCCTTTTCCCTATAATTGATAATTACAATGTTTAAAAGTAGACCTCAGGATGAGTTAATACAGAAGCAGCTAAATGCTGGTGAGGTAGTTGCGCTTGAGTATCTGTTTCATCACTATTATGATGATCTTTGTAGATACACCATGGTCTTTACTAAAGATATTGCAATAGCTGAAAATATCGTTCAGGATTTATTTGTCTACATATGGGAACATCGCGAAACAATCGAAATCCATCTTTCATTTGAATCTTATTTATTTCAGGCCTCCCGATATAAGGCGCTTAATTATAAAAGAGATAATTCCAATAAGATCGATAAATTAACATTATTGAAAGAAAAGTATAATGGTAAAGTTTCGGTAAGTGCAGATGAGGCTTTTGAATTCAAAGAATTAAATCAAATCGTCAGTAATGCAATTGATTTACTTCCTGATCGTTGCCGACAGATATTTAGGTTAAGTCGCACCGATGAACTGAGTTACCGCGAAATAGCTGAATTAATGAATATATCTGTCAGTACAATAGATAATCAGGTTCATACTGCAATTAAGAAGATCAAAACACATGTAAAGCGATATTATCCTGAAATGTATCTTTCTCTTTTGATATTTCTATCCCATTAAATCATTATAGAATTGAGCTCGGTCTCTCAAATATTATCACTATTTTGAAAAATAAATCTGAGTTTATTTTAAAAAACATAGTTGAGACATAGGGGGAAAGACTTTTTTGTGTGCCATAGAGTTAAACAAAAAAAAAAATGAGGAATATTCCCTGGTCTATAATAGATAAATATTTTAAAGGCCTTTTAACAGAAAGGGATCAACAGAAGTTTGACTTATGATTAAATAGCGATCCAGAAAAACACCTACTTTTACAAGTTGTTTTCAAGAGCTGGCTGAACAGAAGATATGATCTTGTTTCACTTAAATAGATTGTATCTACTTATTATTAACCCATTAATTGCATAATCATACAACTAAATATTCAAACCAACATTTATATGAAAAATTACAATTTTATAATGGTTCCTGTTCTCTGGTTCCTGATCCTGTTTTCAATTTCGGTTTCCGCACAAACCGGCAGGACGTATAATATCAAAAATTACGGAGCTATTGGTGATGGGAAAACCCTTGAGTCGCCTGCTATCAATAAAGCAATAGAAGCCGCTTCTGCTAATGGTGGTGGGACTGTTTTAATTCCGGCAGGAAACTACCTGAGTCTTTCAATACGCTTAAAAAGCAATATCTGTCTAAATTTCGAACAGGGAGCTACCCTTATAGCCGCAGCTCCGTCTAAGGCTTTAGGTTGGTTCGATGAACCTGAACCAAATGTTTGGGGTGATTCTCTGGCCTATCAGGATTTTGGTCACAGTCACTGGCACAATAGTCTGATATGGGGTGAAAATCTGGAAAACGTATCCATTACAGGGTTTGGTCTTATAAATGGTAAAAATATCTTAAGGAGTGGCGGAGACAGACGAACCAAAATGACAGCCGCCGACAGTGCCAGATACAAGAGAATGATGGCCACAGACAGCACCAGGGTTAAGATGGCAACTATGAGCATGGTAGGACAGGCCAATAAAACCATCGCCTTGAAAAACTGCCGTAATGTAACCATACGTGATATCTCTATTCTGATGGGTGGGCATTTTGCTTATCTGCTCACAGGAGTCGACAATCTGACACTTGACAACCTGAAAATAGATACCAATCGCGATGGTATTGATATCGACTGTTGCAACAATGTACGTGTTACGAACTGCTCCATCAATGCTCCCTGGGACGATGGTTTATGTTTGAAAGCCTCTTATGCCCTTGGTTATGCGCGACCCTGCCAAAACATTACAATTAACAATTGTTACCTTAGTGGATTCGACAGAGGAACGATGCTTAATGGTACTTATCTGAAGAAAACCGACCAATTCAATGCACCAGACAGGGGTGGTGTTTTTGGAAGGATCAAGCTTGGGACCGAATCAAATGGTGATTTTAAAAACATTACCATTTCAAATTGTGTTTTTGAAAATTCAAGAGGGATAGCACTCGAATCTGTGGATGGTAGCAATCTGGAAGATATCACGATCACAAATATTACAATGCGCGATGTGAACAGTTCACCGATCTTTATGCGGCTTGGAAGCAGAATGCGTGGTCCAAAAGAAGCTCAAATAGGACACATTCGGCGTATAAACATCAGCAATATTATAGCTTACAATGCCGATTCAAGTTATTGTTCATTGATATCGGGTATTCCGGGACACGAAATTGAAGATATTAAGCTCAGCAACATCAGTATCTGGTATCATGGAGGAGGAACCAAAGCACAAGCAGACCTTGTTGTTCCCGAAAACGAAGCAAAATACCCTGATCCTCAAATGTTTGGTGTTCTTCCTGCCTATGGGTTTTTCATCAGGCACGCTAAAAATGTTGAAATGAACAATGTCGAAGTACGTTTACTATCAGATGACGTTCGTCCTGCAATTGTTCTTGACGATGTAAAAGGTGTAAACTTCATCAATCTCAAAGCACAACATGCTCCGAATATCCCATTTATTTTGATGAAAAATGTAGAGAACTTCACAACACGGCTATGTCTTGATATCCCTGATAATACTATTAAACGGGCAGAGATAAAGAAGCTGTAATAAAATTTTTAAAATATATGCTATGAAGTGTTAACGGGGTCAGGAACTATTTATCATTAATAGTTCCTGACCCCATTTCTGCTCGTTAACGATTGTTCACTAAGTAGTTGGGCCAATAGTTTTGCCCGTAATTCTTTGTAATCTTCTGATTCCTTCATGTTCTGTTCCAATTTTCAAGTAAAATATTTTTTTGTGGCAGAGGTAATTTGATGACTTAATGTTAGAACTCGGCATGTCACGTTCAAAATTAGTGCAAAAGTTTGTAAGCATTCAGCCTGCCACGTTCAGATAGAGCAAATAAAAACAAATATTTTTATGAAAATATATCAATTTAATATAGGGGGAAAGCCATTGTTGTGTGCCATGTAATGAAACGCAGAATAATATGAGAAAAATACCCTGGTTATTAATAGATAAATATTTAAAAGGTCTTTTAACGGATAGGGATCAGGAAGAATTAGAGGTCTGGTTAAGAAGCGAACCTGAAAACCCTTTGTTTTTGAAAGAGATAGAAGCTGATTTTCAAAATGGCTTTGGCTTTCCGGGTGAATTTATTTCTGATAAAAAAACTACCTGGCAAAAGATTGTAAGCAGGATAAATGTTCCAGATCGTTCAGTCTTTTCACGTAAACTTGTGTACCGTGCTGTAGCTGCTGTTTTAATCCCACTTTTACTTGTGGGTTTTGGGGCTGGCTGGTATTTACAAAAGAAAGTTCAATATGGTTCTGATTCTTCGGCATATACAACTATTATTTCACCAAGGGGTCAACGTACACAGGTGGTCTTACCCGACAACAGCAAAGTATGGTTGAATTCGAATACTACCATTAAGTATCCTTCCAATTTCAATCAGAAAGATCGTAAAGTATATATTGACGGTGAGGCATATTTTGATGTAACCCACGATCAGTCAAAGCCTTTTATTGTAAATACCTCTTCATTTAACATAAAAGTATATGGTACAACTTTTAATGTATCGGCTTACAAAGAAGACAATTTGATCGAAACGACACTTGTTAAAGGAAAGATCAGTATCACAGAACTAAATATTAAGGGGAAGAAAGCCGCCGAAATCATCCTTCAGCCCAATGAGTCATTTAAATATTTCAAAAATGAACAGATGGTCGAAAGCAGGAAGAAAAATGAAATAAAACATTTATCATCATCCGTGATTAATAAAACGACACCTATTGTGACAGAACAACCTACTATTCCCAAAGCAATGATTATCCAAAATGTAAATGTTGAACCTATTATTGGATGGAAAGAGGGGAAACTGTATTTTGATAATGAGACGTTTGAAAGCCTTGCAAGTAAATTTGAACTCAGATATGATGTGAAAATATATTTTGAAGATGCCCGGGTAGGCAATCTGAAATATACGGGTGTTTTTGAAAAGGAAAATATCAATCAGGCTTTGGATGCTTTGAAATTAACTACCCCATTTGTGTATAAAATGAATCTTAAAGATATCTATATCAGTTACAAAAAATAATTTTATTCATTTTAAAACGTGATATTATGACATAAAAAAAAGCAACAAAATTAAACAGGGGAAATAGCAACTATCTCCCCCGTTCAGAAACTGCATTGTAAATGTTGCGACCATTTACAGCCTGCATTTAAGTTTCACCTTCGTTTTGATTTAATCTAGCATGGGTACGCTATAAATTAAAAGTTTAACTTAAACACAACAAAGTTATGAAAAATGATTACACTTTTAAAGTGTTACGGAGTTCTTTCCCAAGTATTAAAAAAATCCTCATAATCATGAAGTTAATTACTTTTTTTCTGATTGTAGGTTTGATGCAGGTGTCGGCATCTGCATATTCTCAATTTCTGAAAGTTGAATTTCCTCAAAATAGCATCTCCGTAAAAGATGTTTTATCGACTATTGAGAAGAATTCTGCTTATAAATTTCTCTATCGAAATGACCAGATGGATGTTAACCGTTTAGTCGAGATAGAATCTCCAACGAAAACGTTGGATAATATCCTTTCACAGGTTTTAAATAAAACAAATCTGGCCTACACAATTTTAGAAAACAATCTGATTGTGATTGCCCCGGAACAGCAAAAAAAGCTTACCGGAACAGTTGTTGATGACGCTAATGGAGAACCCCTTATTGGAGTAACCATTATGATTGAAGGAACTACTTCGGGTACGGTAACTGATATAAACGGAAAGTACAGTCTTCCTCTTCCTTCAGCAAATGTCGTTATTAAAGTGTCTTATCTGGGATATCTTCCTCAGATTATTAATGTTAAAGGACTGACCAGATTAGATATTAGATTAACTCCGGATGTTAAAAACCTTGATGAAGTCATAGTTGTAGGTTATGGAACAGCCAAGAAAAGAGATGTAACCGGGGCTATTACCAGGGTGTCAGAAAAAACATTTAAGGAGCGCCCTGTTGCAAATGCTGTTCAGGCTATGCAGGGTAAAGTAACCGGAGTAGATATTGTTTCCAATGTTCGACCAGGACAAATAGGTTCGGTTAATATTCGCGGTTACCGTTCATTTAGAGGCGGTAATGATCCTTTATATGTTTTAGATGGTATTGTTATAACAGGTACAGGAATGTCTATGAACGATATCAACCCCAACGACATTTCCAGCATTGAAATATTAAAAGATGCTTCCGCAACCGCAATTTATGGTTCTCGTGCTGCAAACGGAGTAATTCTGATAACAACAAAAAAAGGAGCCAAAGGTGCTTTATCTCTTACGTATGAAGCCTCTTTGTCTTTAGATAGGATTCACTCTTTAACCAAATGGGCATCAGCAGGTGAATCACTTGACCGCATGCGACTTACTGAAATCAATGGTGGAACTTACAAAACAGGAACCTCTATATCATACCCTGATCCATTTTTAGATATTACCAAATTCGGAAATGGGGATTATTATACCATTTCTGCAATCAGAAAAGGATACCAGTGGACTGATGGCACTTTTACTACACCTGTCACACGTGCAGCAACACAAGCAGAAACCGATAAAGGATGGCCGGCACAGGTCCCTGTTTATAACTCGGGCAATATTCCCAGTACCGATTGGACTGGATTAATGGCCCAAACTGCAGCTACCCAGAACCATTTATTGTCACTTTCTGCAGGTAATGAAATCTCCAAAATATATTTATCATTTGGATACCTTAATAACCCGGGGACACAAAAAAATCAGAATTATGATCGTTATACATTGAAAGTTAATGGTGATATAAACCCTGTGAAGTGGTTAACGACGGGTGTTGCAATTAATGCAACCTCCTCAAAGCAACAATATGGTACTATAAACAGGTCAGGAAGCGCTACTGGCGCTCAGGATTCATATGGCATGGCACTTGGTCAATATAGAATGGCTCAACCTTATGATAGTACCGGAACGATGATATTATATCCAGGAAACAATAAAGCAGCTCCTGTATGGAACCCTTTTATTGACTTGCAAAACAGCAGTGATGAAAGAAAAATTAATAATATTCAGGCCAATCTTTATACTGAATTAACATTAACTCCCTGGTTAAAATATCGCATGAACTTTGGAACTAGTTTCCGCTACCAAAGAAATGGTACATGGCAAGGTTCTCAGTCTACTTTGCGTCGTACCGGTAATCCACAAACTGCAACTGCAAGTTATTCTACCAGTGATAATACCTCATACCTGATGGAAAACCTGTTGTATTTTAATAAATCCTTTGGTAAACACACCATCGGTGCTACATTGATGCAATCTGCTCAACGCAATAAAACTGAAAATGCTAATATGGCTGCTTCAGGTATCACAAACGACATTGCAACATGGTATGATCTATCTGCCAATAACTCTTCCACAGGCCCTAGTAGTTATGGAACCGGTTACACAGAAACGGATTTGTTATCTTACATGGGGCGTATCAATTATCTGTTTGCTGACAAATATGTATTAACGGCTACAGGGCGTTTTGATGGTGCTTCTGTTTTTGCTGAAGGTCACAAATGGGACTTTTTCCCTTCTGTTGCTGTTGCATGGAAAATGCAGGAAGAATCATTTATAAAGCCCATCCATTGGATTAACGAGTTAAAGCTCCGTGCTGGTTGGGGTTCAACGGGAAACTCAGCTGTTGACCCATACACTTCTGCAGGTCCTCTTTCGCTATACAAATATGTATTTGGAACTTCGTCAGCCTTGGGATATCAACCATACAATATGCCCAACCCATTGTTAGGGTGGGAAAAGACAGCTCAATACAATTTGGGATTTGACTTTGGTATCCTGAAAAACAGAATTTCAGGTACAATCGAAGTATATCAATCAAATACAACGAATAACCTGATGGACCGGAACATTCCGGCAATTACCGGATATCCTTTTATCACTGCCAACATAGGGAAAATGAGGAATACCGGACTCGAAATATCTCTCTCCACTATTAATGTTCAGGCCAATAATTTCCGTTGGACAACAGATTTAAATTGGTCAACAAACAAGGAAGAAGTTGTGGAACTGGTAAACGGCAAACAGGATATGGTTGGCAATCTTTTGTTCATTGGACAACCTATGCAAGTATTTCGCACTTATCAAACAGCCGGTATTTGGCAAAACTCACAAGCCGATCTTGATGAAATTGCAAAATGGAAAACCAATGGATACAATTTCGCTCCCGGTCAATATAAGCCAAAGGAACAAGGGACACCTAATTACAAACTCGAAGATAACGATAAAGTAATCCGTGGAACGGTACGCCCAAAATGGGTTGCTGGTTTTACCAATACATTCTCATATAAGAACTTTGAGCTGAGTACCTTTATCTATGCACGTATTGGTCAATCTTATTATTCTTCTTTACAACCAGGAGGAACAGGAGGTTTAACTGCTTCTAATTTCATAGCTGTTGGGTACATGCGTACAATGGATCCAAACAATTTCTGGTCTCCTCAAAATCAGGGTGCCAGATGGTCGCAACCTACTTCTGCTACTTCTTACAATGCGGACATAGTCAGGGCAACCTATATCAATGATGGTTCTTTTGTATCCGTCAGAAATATTTCATTAACCTATAGTCTTTCTGCTTCAGTTCTCTCAAAGCTAAATATTAAAAAGTTTCAGATTTACGGCCAGGTTCTTAATCCATTCATATTCGGTGGTGAAGTCATAAAAGCAGGTCTCAATACTGATGACGAAACCGGATGGGCTGCTTCCAACTCGCTTGGTGATAACACTGGTGGTGCGAACAATAATACGATGATACTCAAGAGCTGGGTATTTGGTGTTAGAGTTACCTTTTAATATCTTAAAAACGTAAAAACCATGAAAAAATATATTGCATTAATCGCCTTGATTTTTTTCTTTGCTTCTTGCTCAAAAGACTTTTTGACTGAGAAAACAGTAGCTACTCTCAACCAGGATTATTATAAAACTGCAGATGGTCTTGAATCACTCGTAAAAGGAAGTTATCAGTTGCTTCGTTTCAAAGCCGACTATAATCAGGGACAATACTTATTTGGTATTGGCAGTGATGTAGAAGTCTTTAAATGGACTGATGCTAACCGAATTTCGATGGGATCATATGCTGTTGACGGCTGGAGTCCAGATGCAACAGGAACCAGAATGACACCTATGACAGCAACTTTGATAGGAACTACCGGTGGTGGGGTTTCTGAAGGAGTTTATCCTGAAGTAAGTCGTTGTAACATTTTCCTGGAAAACTATGCCAAATTGGATGCAGCAAATCAAACCAGGTTGTTGGCACGCAAGGGTGAGATTTTATTTTTACGCACCTATGCATACTATCTTTTAACATGCGCATTGGGAGATGCCCCATTAATTCTGAATAGTTTTTCGGGAATGCCTACAAATTTTGATTATCCAAAAACACCTATCGCTACGATCTACAAACAAATCATTGGGGATCTTCGACAGGCTGTAACAATTTTACCAGCTACTGTCGCAGCAGCAGATCTTGGTCGTATCTCGAAACCTGCTGCAGCTCATATGTTGGCTAAACTTTATCTGAACAGGGCACAGGCAGCAAACTGGGCCAATAGTACAGAACCCCATCTGAAAATGCTTTACAAAGGGAGTGTTACAACAGACCTTGATTCTGCAAATTATTATGCAACAATGGTCATCGACCAGTTGAAGAGTAACTCGACATATGGCGGTCTGGAACCTGATTTTGCCAGCCTTTGGTATAATGCTGTTGGTGATTATACCCGTGATGCCAGAAAAGAGATCATCTTATCTGCACAGTACGAACCCAATCAATTGTTTAATGGTCGATATGGCAATACGCTGGTTCATCTTTTCAACAGTAACCACACAACACTCCGTGCCTGTACACCACGCACAATGGACTATGGTCGTCCTTATGCAACCGCAGGACCGTCTGACTGGGGTGTTGATATGTATGCTGATCGTGCTAACGACTCTCGTTATTACAAAACCTACCTGGTTGAATATGTTGCTACCGATAAAGCAGAAACCGGTGGAAAACCATGGGATGCTGCAACTGCTTATTATTATAACAACAGGTTAAAACCAGCTGCAGATCCTGCAGTAACTGTAACTACTGCAAGTAAGATAAAATTCGGTAAAAGATCCATTGTTTATATTGAAAACTCACAGGATCAACCATTGGATTCATTATGGGTAGTTAGCCAACCTTTCATTGTGATGACCCGCTGGATTGCAGGAAGTCCCAATAATGCAGGTTACTTTACCAAGTCCGGTTCTACCATTACCGGTTTCAAACCCGGAGCAGATGTCGATCCCCTCAATCCTGTCATTTCGAATATGACAGGCAGGAAGTTAATGTATCGTGTAAGCGGTGACAAAGGTGAAGCCTATGGACTCGACCGTGGTCTGGCAGTCGCACAATGGTATCTTGGTCCAAGAAAATGGCTCGATATCAACCGTGGTAAAGGTACAGACCCCAATGGAAATGGAGCTATTGATATACCGCTGTTCCGTCTAGCCGAAACCTATTTGATTCGGGCAGAAGTTTTGGGTCGTCAGGGTAATTTTACAGCTGCTACTGCAGATTTAAACATTATCCGCAAACGTGCTTCATATCACGCAGGTGAAAAGAGATCAGAAGTATTGGTCACCTTGGAACCTGCTGTAATAACAGGTAAACTCACAATACCAGCTGGTGAAAAAATTACTCCATACTCTGTAGTCACAGATTCTTATTCCAAAATTGCAATCGACGGTTCTGAATGGCAGGGTGGCTCAGCAAAAGCCAAACTTGAAAACTATCCACCAACTGCTGTCTCTGATTTTGACAGGTTTATCCACTTCATTTACAATGAAAGAGCCAGAGAGTTGATTTTCGAGGAGACTACAGTTGAAGATCTTCATAATGCAGGTATCCTTTATGACCGTATCTATTATCGCGATCAAATGGGTGCACCTACATCTTCAACCGGAACAACTGACTTCCCATTCCCTTTGGATAATATCTCAACTGGAACTGTTGGAGCAAGAGGAGTTGGTAAAGGAATGTTTCAGAAATACCATACTTTCAAATCATGGCCGACATCATATCTCGAATTACTGACCGATGATAAAGGAAACCCACTTTCTGCAGCAGCAAAAGCAGCTTATCAGAATCAGGGATATTAATAATCAGTAAAACAAACAAATAAAAAATGTGTGGCATTTACTTTATGTGCCGCACATTTTTTTGTACATAAGTTCTATAATTAACCCCCGGGTTGGAGAATTTTACTGAATGTTTCAGAAAATACAATAAACATACTGTTGACTTTTGCGAAGAAATAAATAACTGACCAGGATGTTAAAATTCCGTTAAATATAGCAAGACAGCTCCCCAAAATGAGTCGTCTTAACCGATTGATGTCTGCGAAATGAAAAGAAATTTTATCTTTGCTCATTCAGTATAAAGTCTGATAATGATGTTTTTTAAATTTATACGCTAAGCATATTACCTTAAAGTAAATGGCAAGCTTGTTCAGACAAAATGATAATCCGATATAATAATTTGATTATCTGAATAATGAAAAGATTAATATATTAATTTCTAATATCCCTGATGACATGTTGAAAAACTTTATGCTGTTATTTGCTCTTACGCTTTGTTTAAATACTTACGCGCGAACCGTACCACCTAAAACTGCTTATCTCTTTTGTTATTTTAAAGGTAACGGAGAAGACGGTCTGCATTTGGCTTATAGCAATGATGGCTTTAACTGGAAGTCTTTGCATGGTGACAGCTCTTACCTTAAACCTGAAGTTGGAGCCGATAAACTGATGCGGGATCCTTGTATTATTAAGGGTGGGGATGGGCTGTTTCATATGGTCTGGACTGTAAGCTGGAAAGAAAAAGGAATTGGCCACGCCAGTTCAAAAGATTTGATTCACTGGTCTAAACAGGAATATATCCCGGTCATGGAGCATGAAGCTACTGCTAAAAACTGTTGGGCCCCAGAGATCTTTTATGATAAATCATCAAAACAATACATGTTATACTGGGCTACAACTATCCCGGGAAGATTTCCAAAGACTGACTCGCTAGGTGACAATAACCACAGGATTTATTATGTCACTACAAAGGATTTCAAGACATACAGCAAGACTCAGCTTCTCTACGACCAGGGCTTCAATGTGATTGATGCTACAATTCAGCAGCAGGGCAATAAATACGTGATAATTCTAAAAGATGAAACGAAAAAACCTGTTCAGAAAAACCTAAGGGCTGCCTTCAGCGATCATCTTACAAGTGGTTATGGTATTGCCTCTGCTCCTATCACCGGAAAGTATTGGGCTGAGGGGCCTACTGCCGTGAATATCAACAATGAATGGATTGTTTATTTTGATAAATACACCCTCCATAAATACGGTGCTGTCAGTTCAAAAGATTTGATTAACTGGACAGATATCTCTGATAAGGTAAATTTCCCTTCAGGAACAAGGCATGGTACTGTTCTGACAGTTACAGAAAGCGAGTTGGCAAAATTATTATCATCCTATAAATATTAATTATGAAAATCACCACATTATTCAGCATTAAACATTTTGCTATTTTGAGTTTACTCATCCTGGTAACTGTTTCTTCTTTCGGGCAATCGATTCCACTGCCTGCATGGACTGCTAAAGTAGGTTCAGTACCCATTCTAAAACTAACAACTGTTTTCAAAGTGAATAGTTATGGTGCAGTGAGCGATGGACTAACCATAAATACTAAAGCCATTCAAAAAGCAATTGATGAATGCGCTAAAAAAGGGGGCGGTATTGTTACGTTTGCTCCTGGTTCTTATGTTACCGGTTCACTGTTTGTGAAATCTAATGTGCAGTTGCGTATCGATAAAGGAGTAATACTTTTGGGAAGTCAAAGCTTTGACGATTATCCTGAAATAAATACCAGAATTGCAGGTATTGAGATGAAATGGCCTGCTGCTTTGCTTAATGTAATCGGTCAGAAGAATGCTGCGATCACAGGTGACGGTATCGTAAACGCAAGGGGTAAATTCTGCTGGGACAAATACTGGGCCATGCGTAAAGACTATGAGGCCAAAGGATTGCGTTGGATTGTTGACTATGATGCTAAACGAGTGAGGACACTGTTGGTCCAGGAGTCATCAAACATCAATATAAATGGATTGACCCTAAAGAATGCCGGATTTTGGACTGTTCAGTTGTTATATTCAAAGAATATAACGGTTGATGGACTCACTATCCGCAATAACGAAGATGGTCACGGTCCAAGCACCGATGGAATTGACGTTGATTCTTCATCATGGATCCTGGTACAAAACTGTGATATCGATTGCAATGATGACGATTTTTGCATGAAGGCAGGTCGCGATTATGATGGATTAAGAGTAAACCGTCCGACAGAATATGTATTGATCCGTAAATGCATTGCCAGAAAAGGTGGCGGTATGTTGACGATGGGTAGCGAAACATCAGGTGGAATCCGTAATATTATTGCTACAGACCTTGTGGCTAAAGGAACCGGAAATGGTCTGAATATCAAATCTGCATTTACCCGTGGAGGTACAGTTGAGAACATCTATTTCCAGAATGTACAAATGGACAGTGTAGGAAACGCTGTTAAAATATCCATGAACTGGAACCCTTCATACAGTTATTCCACACTTCCAAAGGGATATAACCCGGATTCTATTCCTGCACATTGGAAAACGATGTTGCAAAAGGTAGAACCTGCTTCAGCCGGAACGCCTCATTTCAAGAATGTGTATGTCACTAATGTAAATGCAACTTTTGCAAGAATTGCCATTGATGCAGAGGGGATGTCTGAATCGTTGCTGCAGAACTTCAACTTCTCAAATGTAACTATCAACGCCAATAGAGCAGGAACAGCAAAGTTTTCAGAAGGGTGGAAATTCGATAAGTTCAAGGTCAATGCCAAAGACGGCAGTATATTTACAGTTGTGCCGGGTGCTAAATAATCCTCATTTTAATTATTCAATATCATGACTAAGAATATAAAAAACCGTTCTTTTTTTTGGGTCATATTGTTTTTCGTACTCACCTCTTTTACTTTGATAAAGCTCCAGGAGCATAAACCAACATTGTATGTAATTGGTGATTCTACTGTAAGAAATGGAACCAAACAAATCGGAAATCCATTACAGGGGTGGGGCAGTTTCATTGGAGCGTATTTTGATACAACAAGAATCGCCGTACTTAACAATGCAATGGGTGGAACAAGCACCCGTACATTTATTTCAAGTGGACTTTGGGAAAAAGTAATGACACAGTTGCAACCGGGAGATTTTGTGATCATGCAATTTGGACACAATGACAGTTCACCACTTGATGATGCAGCAAGAGCGCGCGGAACTATCAAAGGCACAGGTGATGAGTCTCATGAGATTGATAATCCTATTCTTAAGAAAAAGGAAACGGTATATACCTATGGCTGGTATCTGCGTAAGTTTGTGAATGAGGCTCAATCTAAAGGAGCTACAGCAATAATTTGTTCACCGGTTCCCAGAAATAACTGGAAAGATGGAAAAGTAAACCGTGCAGATAGTGATTATGGCAAATGGTCAGAAGAGACAGCTGCCACTATGAAAGTTGGTTTCGTTCATTTGAATCATCTTATTGCCGACAGATACGATAAGTTGGGAGCCGACACAGTTAAGACATTTTTCCCATCAGACAATACGCACACTAATGCAAGAGGTGCTGATATCAATGCACAGTGTGTCGTAGAAGGACTTAAAAGTATAAAAGGCTGTAAATTAGTAAAGTTTCTGAAAAAATAAGCAGTATTATTTATGAATATCTTTAAGAACTATCATTTCAAATTATTTTTTACGCTGTTTTTTTTGTCTGGTATTCTTGTCCTGAATGGATTTGGACAACAAATAACTGATTCTAAAACAAATTACTGGCACAATCAGGAAAGGGCTTTACGTTATCAACCGGATGGCGGTGACTTTGTGATTACAAACGGCACACGTCGTTTTAACCGGGCACTTTATGGTACAAACACTGCCTTTCGTGTTGAAGCCGGTGATCTTCCTGAGTTTGCATTGTACATGCCGGGTATGGGGGGAAATCTAAAGTTTGGATTGATTGGTGCTAAAGGGAACAAGTGGCTTATTAAGGCCGATAAAATAACTGCCCGTTATCGTCCGGGATCAATGCTTTATGAAATTGAGGATGCCTTACTGGGAAAGGGCAAACTATTTTTGACTGTTCTTGCCATGAGCGATGCAGAAGGAGTCGTCGTACGTGCTGAATTTAAAGAAGTGACAGATAATATTAGTCTCATTTGGGCATTTGGTGGCGCTTCAGGGACAAAATTCTCACGGGATGGAGACATGAACGTAGATCCGGAGTCGAGTTTTTATATGAAACCAGAGTACTGTGTAACTAACTCATATAATATAAAAGGCAACAGTTTTAGTTTACTCTATGGTGGCAGTAAGATTTTGACTGAGGATGAACGTTATTTTGTTGATAAGGCAGTCCCCACTGCGGATAATGGTAAGGGTAAGAGACAAAACCTTGTTGGAGCTTTTCCACCTTCTTCTACTGTTACTATCGCATCTGCTGACCAGTTGGACTCTCCTGAGAAATTCCTGGAATCAAAAGGAACCACTTCGCCTGTCATAACCGGAAAAGTTAAGGCAAAACAGGGCGAACAACTCTATTTTCTGGTCAAAAATCCGGAAACAAATGCGTCATTTGACTATGCCAATGCGCCTGCAATATTTGAAAAAGCTGAAGCATCCAGAAAACTATTGGCAAACAGGATAAAGGTTGAGACTCCCGATCCATATATCAATACATTGGGTGGAGCCATTGGTATAGCCGGTGACGCCATCTGGGAATACCCTACTTTCCTTCATGGCTCAATTGGTTGGCGGATGCGGCTTGATGGGTGGCGGGGTCCATACACCGGTGATGCATTGGGATGGCATGACAGGGCGAGAGCCCACTTCAGCGCTTATGCCAAATCACAGTTTACAACTCCACTAACAGGCCCTAATGTTCCTGATCCTAAAACAAACCTTGCCCGTCAGGAGGAGAAGATTGGTAACACAATGTTTACCAGTGGCTATATCAGCAGAAACCCGGATGGGAAACTGGTAGCCCATCATTACGACATGAACCTGGTTTATATTGATGCTTTGATCCGACACTTTAACTGGACAGGTGATCTGACTTACGTAAAGGAGATGTGGCCGGTACTGAAACGCCATCTGGAATGGGAAAAGCGCAATTTTGATGGCGACAATGATGGCTTGTATGATGCATATTGTTGTATCTGGGCAAGTGATGCCCTTGAATATAGTGGGAGCGGGGTCACACATTCATCTTCTTATAATTATCTGGCCAACAAATCGGTTGCCTACTTGGCCAAACTGATCGGAGAAGATCCTGAACCCTATCGTAAAGAATCAGAAAAGATTCTCAATGCAATGAATAACCGGTTGTGGATGCCTTCGAAAGGTTGGTATGCAGAGTATCAGGAGCTATTGGGTTTAAAGCGTTTGCATACTTCTGCTGCACTTTGGACCGTTTATCATACCCTCGATTCAGATGTAGCCGATGCCTTTAAAGCATATCAGACTACGCGTTATGTTGATACCGAGATTCCACATATCCCCGTGAAAGCAAAGGGGCTGGTTGATGATAACTATTACATGCTTTCAACCTCCAACTGGATGCCTTATGAATGGTCGATCAACAATGTGGTTTCAGCAGAAAACATGCATACTGCCCTCGCTTACTGGCAATCGGGTCGCAATGATGCTGCATTTAAGTTATGGAAAAGCACATTGCTCGATGCCATGTATTTGGGAGGCAGTCCGGGAAACTTTTTGCAGATCTCTTATTATGATGCAAACAGATTTGAAGCATACCGTGACTTTGCCGATCAGGTTGGTATGGCTTCCCGTTCACTGGTTGAAGGATTGTTTGGTATCATTCCTGATCTATTGGAAAACACTTTGAACATCAGGCCGGGTCTCCCTGTGGAATGGGATCATGCTACATTGAAGACTCCCGACATTTCATTTGTCTTTAAACGCACCGGAAATAAAGAAAACTACACCATTATTCCTACACTGCCCAAACCCGTTAAGCTGAAATTTAGGGCAACAGCCAAGGGCGAATCGGTTATGTCGGTCACGGTTAATGGCAAAAATGTACCCTGGACCAATGTAGATCAGGCCATCGAATATCCTCAGATAGAGATCACTACAGCAGTTGCTTCTAAATTTGATATCTCCATAGAATGGCAGGGTTCTAAAACAGAACTTGCAAAAAATGCGCCCTCATTTGGCTCAAACGAGGTCCTTTCTTCTTCATTTGGGAAAGCAAAAATTGTAGAACTGTTTGATCCTCAGAAGGCATTGAAACAATCTGAGCTTAAAGACAATTCTTTGAAAGCAACTGTTGCTGGTGAAAAAGGAAACCGGACTGTATTTGCTAAGCTAAAACAAGGTCAGTTTACATGGTGGGCTCCTGTTTGTTTTGAAATCAAAGAGACCCTCGATATAACAGCATCATTGAATCAGGAAAAGAACGGTCTTAAGTTCGCAATACAAAACAACACAGCTTCATTGGTAAATGCTAAGGTTACCGTTAATCCGGGTACAATGGCTTATGTAACGAATACAACTATTCAGGCAGGAACTTCTTCAGCTGAAATCAGTGTTCCTTACATCAATCTTTTCAACGGTAGCAATCGTGTTCGTGTTGAATGGGCCAACGGCAAGGTCTTTGAAAAAGATGTCATCAACTGGAATGTGGATGCAACTAAGTCGGGCAAGTTTGAAACGGTTGATATTACAAGCTCTTTTAACGATAAAGTCACCTCTATTTTTAAAAACGAATACCTTTCACCCCGTTCTCCTTATCCAACACTGGCTATTCCTAAACAGGGAATAGGAGACTGGTGTTCTTTTGCAAAGACAGCCAATATTGATGATTCAGGATTGCGTTTAAAGGCTGGTGAAAAAAACGAAATCACTTCACCTCAGGGTATTCCTTTTGCAACACCGGGCTCTCCGGATGCTAAGAATATTGCTTTTACTTCGCAATGGGACAATTACCCACATGATATTACATTTCCACTTACAGGAAAAGCAGCACATGCCTGGTTACTGATGGCCGGATCAACCAATCATATGCAAAGCCGGATAAGTAATGGCGAGGTGATTGTTGAATATACCGACGGAACACAAACCTCTTTGGAACTCACAAATCCTGATACATGGTACCCGATCGAAAAAGATTACTATGTGGATGGTTATGCCTTTACACTGACCAAACCAAGACCAGTAAGATTGGCATTGAAAACCGGTACTTTTACGCAGGATTTCAACAAATCGTTATTGGCGAAAGAATTTGGCGGTAAGGGCTTTGACGGAGGAGCGGCAACAGTTCTCGATCTGCCTTTGGATGGGTCGAAACAATTGAAGAGTTTAAAGGTAAAAACTCTGGCTAATGAAGTCGTAATCGGCCTCATGGGCATTTCATTATTGCGATAATTGTATCAAAATCAACATACTCGAATGAAAAGAAAAGTTGTATTACTAACCTGTTTATTTTTATTGGTCGGATCTCTGTTGATTAATGCACAACCCATTAACAGGCAAGCGCTCGTTACGAGACACAATGTGATCAACAAAGTGTATGATTCTCTCTCGTCGCTCAGTGTCGGAAACGGACAGTTCTGCTTCACAGTGGATGGAACCGGGTTACAATCTTTTCCGGAGTCTTATAAGAAAGGGGTTCCCTTAGGTACAGAGTCAGAATGGGGTTGGCACAGTTTTCCGAATACCGGAAATTATCGCTTTGAGGAATCTTTGAAGACCTATAAGTTTAATGGTAGAGATGTAACATATGGTGTTCAGGTTTCAAATCCTATCCGAAACAAGGAGGCTGCTGACTATTTCAGGGTAAATGTACACAGACTGCAGCTGGGAAATATTGGTCTCGATATCATCAAGGCCAATGGTGAATTAGCTAAGAAAGAAGAGATCCATTTCATCAGTCAGGTTTTAAATCTATGGACCGGTGAGATTAAAAGCAGCTTCTCGGTTGAGGGGATCCCTGTAGAAGTTTCAACCTTTGCGCATCAGGGCAAAGATGTCATCAGCGCTAAAGTTACTTCTCCATTGTTGAAGGAAGGTCGGTTACTGATCAGATTGCGTTTTCCTTATCCTACAGGTGCTTTTACGGATGGTGCTGACAACTGGACATCTTCTGAAAAACATACGACTAAGATTCTGAAACAATTCCCCCGTTTTATCAGAATCTCACATACACTCGATACCACTTCGTATGATGTGGATGTGCAGATGGATAAACCTGCTGCATTGACTAAGAAAATGGATCATTATTTCCAGTTAACACCTATCCAAAATGATGGTTCTTTCTCGTTTAGTTGTGGATTCAGTGAAAAGGGAATTGACATTATCCCGGCTTACTCAGAAACAAAGATGAGTAGCGAACAGAACTGGAAATACTTCTGGACGAGAGGTGGCGCCGTTGATTTCTCAGGAAGCACAGATAAACGGGCTGAGGAGCTGGAAAGACGTATAGTTTTATCCCAATATCTGACCAAGATACAATGTGCAGGTCATTATCCTCCTCAGGAGACCGGATTGACTTACAACAGCTGGTATGGAAAGCCTCACCTTGAAATGCATTGGTGGCATGCCGTTCATTTTGCACTCTGGAACAGGATCGATCTTCTTGAAAAATCCCTTTCCTGGTATGCAGATATTGAAGGAAAAGCCAAAGATATTGCAAAACGACAAGGATATAGTGGCGTTAGATGGCCGAAAATGACTGACCCAGCCGGCAATGAAAGCCCCTCCTCGGTAGGAGCTTTCCTCATCTGGCAACAACCCCATTTTATTTATTTCGCTGAATTGTGTTACCGTGATCATCATGATATCAAAACATTGCAAAAATACAAAGACCTTGTTTTTGCCACCGCAGATTTTATGGCCTCTTTTGCTAAATACGATGCTGCTACCCATCGTTACATACTTGGCAAAGGACTTATTCCTGCACAAGAATGTTTTCCTGCCGAAGAGACTTTTAATCCGATATTCGAACTGAGCTACTGGCAATGGGGTTTGACTACTGCCCAACAATGGAGGGTAAGATCAGGATTGCCAAGAAACAAAGAATGGGATAAAGTGCTGAATGGGTTATCAGCCCTGCCACAACAAAACGGCATTTATTATCCTACCGAGAGTGCAACAGATGCCTATACCAATTTGAAATACAGAACGGATCATCCTATAGTGCTGGGAACATATGGCATGTTGCCTTACCCGAAAGGACTCGACACCAAGATCATGACAAAAACCTTTGATTGGGTCTGGAAAAACTGGAGCTGGGAAAAGACATGGGGCTGGGATTACCCAATGACCGCCATGGCAGCAGCTCGGCTTGGAATGCCCGAAAAGGCTATCGATGCATTAATGATGCCGGTTCAAAAAAACACTTATCTGACTAACGGACATAACTATCAGGATGGTCGACTCACACTATACCTACCGGGTAACGGAGGATTGCTTTCTGCAATCGCAATGATGTGTGCAGGCTGGGATGGATGTACTGTGAAGAATCCGGGTATACCTCAAAACAAACAATGGAAAGTAAAATGGGAGGGTCTGTCTAAAATGCCTTAATGGTTTTAATTGCAGATTTTACATAAAAAGTTAACCACAACCAATAAATATTTTTAAAGTATGAAAAGACATTATGTACGTTTTCAAATGCTTTTACTGAGCATGGTTCTCTGCTCAGGGATGGTATATGCACAGAAATTACCGGATAAAAAAGAAATTATTAAGACATTGGAACTCACCAATGCTTACTTTATGAATAAATGGCCAGATGCAGGAAAAGTAATCGTAACCAATATTCCACGTCCTAGCAATATCTGGACCCGCGCAGTTTACTATGAAGGATTAATGGCTTTATATGCCATTGATAAGCAAGCTCCTTTTTATGACTATGCTGTGCAGTGGGGCGAGAAACATCAATGGAACCTTCGTGGAAATGCAATTACCAGAAATGCTGACAACCTGTGTTGTGGACAAACTTATATCGATTTGTATCTCATGGATAAAAAGCCTGAGAGGATTACTGCTATCAAGGCTTCGATTGACAGCATGATGCATACCACAAAAATCGATGACTGGAACTGGATCGATGCCATCCAGATGGCAATGCCGGTATTTGCCAGATTGGGTAAAGTTTTCAACGACACCGCCTATTACGGACGCATGTATAGAATGTACAATTTCAGCAAATACAATCATGGTGGAAATGGATTATACAACCCAAAAGACAACCTTTGGTGGCGCGATAAAGATTTTGTGCCTCCTTATAAAGAACCCAATGGGGAGGATTGTTACTGGAGCCGTGGAAATGGTTGGGTGATTGCTTCACTGGTCAGAACAATGGATTTTCTTCCTAAGAAATCTCCTTATTATAAAACCTTTCTGCAGGATTTTAAAGATATGGCAAAAGCATTGCTGCCACTTCAAAGATCTGACGGTTACTGGAATACAAGTTTAGCAGACTCTACACATTTTGGAGGCAAGGAGCTTTCAGGTACTGCTCTGTTTATATATGGCATGGCCTGGGGAATCAACAACGGTTATCTGGATAAGAAAACATATCAGCCTGTAATTATAAAAGCATGGGATGCAATGGTAAAGAATTCAGTTCATGAAGATGGAAAACTTGGATGGGTTCAGGGAACAGGTAAAGAACCAAAAGATGGTCAACCTTTGAACTTTGACAAGACTCCTGACTTTGAGGATTATGGATTGGGATGTTTCCTTCTGGCAGGGACCGAAATGTATAAACTTAAAAAATAATTTGCTTACTATCTGAATTTCAATGAAAAACAAATTTCTGTTATTAACTTGTCTTCTTTTTCTGTGTACTGTCAATGCTGCAATATCGCAATCAATCACGCCACGGGAAAAATATAACTTTAATGCTGAATGGAAAATGCTGGTTGGAGATCAACCGGGGAATGAATTGGTGAATGTTGCTGATAAAGAGTGGCAAAAAGTCACCTTGCCCCATGCATTCAATGAAAATGATGCCTTTAAACAATCAATCGATAAACTGGCAACAGGAATTGTATGGTATCGGAAGAATTTCAAGGTTCCAAAAGATACAAGAGGCAAAAAGGTTTTCATTGAATTTGAAGGAATACGTCTTGCAGGTGAGTTTTTCTTGAATGGTAAATGGATTGGCCGGAGTGAAAACGGGATCATGGCTTTCGGTTTTGACATTACGAATGCCATAAAATATGATTCTGTCAATGTTTTGGCTGCTAAGATTGATAACAGCTGGACGTATAAGGAAATAGCTACCCAAAGTGCTTTCCAGTGGAATGACCGGAACTTTTATGCAAACTATGGAGGAATCAATAAGAATGTATTTCTCCACATTACGAGTAAAATATATCAAACACTTCCGCTGTTTTCGAGTCTGGGGACTACAGGAATTTATATATATCCGTCTGCCATCAATGTTCCAAATCGAAAAGCGACCATTAATGTTGAATCTCAGATCAAAAATGATAGCGATAAACCTCAAATGGTTAACTATGAAGTGGTCATTAATGATAATGACGGGAAAACGGTAGCAGCTTTTCAGGGAATACCAAAAACAATCAAGAGCGGAGAGACAGGTACAGTAACTGCAAAAACAAACCTTAATGATCTTCATTTCTGGAGCTGGGGCTATGGTTATCTTTACAATGTTTATACGAAGCTAAAAGTTGGCAATAAAGTTGTGGATGTTGTGAAGACAACAACCGGTTTCCGAAAGACTGAATTTGGAAATGGAATGATCAAACTGAACGACAGAGTGATCCAGGTTAAAGGATATGCCCAGCGCACAACCAATGAGTGGCCCGCCATAGGATTATCGGTACCTGCATGGCTAAGCGACTACAGCAATCATCTAATGGTTGAGGGCAATGCCAATCTTGTTCGCTGGATGCATGTCACCCCCTGGAAACAAGATATTGAATCATGTGATCGTGTCGGTTTGATGCAGGCTATGCCGGCTGGAGACTCTGAAGGAGATCCTACTGGACGTCGTTGGGAACAGCGGACAGAAGTAATGAAAGATGCTATTATCTACAACCGTAATAACCCGAGTATTGTATTTTATGAATGCGGTAACAAGGGCATCAGTGAGGACCATATGAAGCAAATGAAACAGATCCGTGATGCCTATGATCCTTTTGGGGGTCGTGCAATCGGTTCACGTGAAATGTTAAACAGCCCAACAGCTGAATTTGGTGGTGAAATGTTGTATATCAATAAGAGTGCAACTAAACCTTTGTGGATGATGGAATATTCACGTGATGAAGGGTTGCGCAAATACTGGGACGACTTTTCACCTCCCTATCACAAAGATGGCGATGGTCCACTCTATCAGGGAAAACCTGCTCCTGAATACAACCATAATCAGGACTCACACGCCATTGAAGATGTTGTCCGTTGGTATGAATACTGGCACGAGAGACCGGGGACGGGAAAGCGTGTCAATTCAGGAGGCGTAAATATCATCTTTTCAGAATCTAACACACATCACAGGGGAGAGGCAAACTACCGCTTGAGTGGCGAAGTAGATGCCATGCGCATTCCCAAAGATGGTTTTTATGCAGATCAGGTGATGTGGGACGGTTGGGTTGACAACGAAAAGAATGGTATCCATTTAATGGGTCATTGGAATTATAAAAAGGGAGTTGTTAAAAACGTTTATGCCGTTTCCAGTGCAGAAAAGGTTGAATTGTTTGTGAATAACAAGAGCCTGGGTATGGGTGAAAGAAGCAATAATTTCTTATTTACTTTTAAAAACGTTGCCTGGGAGTCTGGAACAATCAAGGCAGTGGGGTACAATTCAAAAGGTAAACAAGTTTGTGTTGAAAGTCATACTACTGCCGGAGATGCTGTCGGAATCAAACTATCTTTAATAAAGAGTCCGGTTGCTTTTAAAGCCGATGGAGCTGACCTCGCACTAGTTCAGGTTGAAATTGTGGACAGTAAAGGTAATCGTTGTCCAACTGCATTGAATATGATCAAATTTAATCTGGAGGGTCCTGCAGAATGGCGTGGGGGTATTGCACAGGGACCTGATAATTATATTCTCTCAAAGGATCTGCCTGTGGAATGTGGCGTTAACAGAGTATTTGTCAGGTCAACACCTCAGGCGGGCAATATAGTATTGAAAGCAACTTCAGAAGGGATTAAAGCATCAACGATCAGTTTTGCTTCAACTCCGTTTAAAGTCAATGATGGTCTTGCAGGTATGTTACCCGGTGATGGATTGGCATCACGATTAGATCGAGGTCCCACTCCTGCGACACCTTCGTTTGTCGTTTCAAGGATTCCTTTAACAATTATAAAAGCTACTGCGGGTTCTAACGAGGACAAGGCATCATTAAGTTACGATGATGATGAAAAAACAGATTGGTATAATGATGGTCCGGCTTCTTCGGCCTGGATTAAATATGAACTGGAAAAAGTAGCTCCTGTCAGTGAAATTACATTAAAGGTTAATGGATTCAGGACCAAAAGTTACCCAATCAAGGTGTCTGTTAATGATAAAATAGTATTCCAGGGAGATACCCCACGTAGTCTGGGATATTGCACTTTAACTTTTCCTCCGGTTGTAGGGAAAACTATCAAAATTCAATTAATGAGTGCAGCATCAACTCAAGCAAACACAACCCTTGAGGTCAATGGTAAATCTCTAGACGATGGAGTAAAGAGAAATGATGCTGGCGCAAAAGAAAGACTGAGTATCATTGAAGCAGAGATATATTCAAAACTGAAATAAAAAAGTATGAAAATAAAAATTCTTTTAACGATCTTCCTGGGGATTATATCGTTAACCGACATTTCAGCACAGGTAAAGAAAACTGATGTCAACACACCACTCTATTTGTTACCTCCTGATTACCCGATTCCTTATGGTCCTGCTAAAGCCGAAGAGGTAAAAGCTACCCTTGACAGAGTCCGGAATTATCTCGAAAGCACAACACCAATGAATATCATTGACAGTCAGTCAAAGGAAAAAATCACTGACTTTTCAAAGCCGAACAATAATGCTACTCTGGAATCTGGTACGTATCGTATCATCAGTTATGAGTGGGGTGTTGTTTACAGTGGAATGCTGCAGGTAGGCGATGTCACGGGGGATACTAAATTTACCGACTACGCCACAAACCGTATAAAATTCATCGGAGATCTTGCACCCTATTTTAAAGATCTCTACAAGACAAATCCAAAAAACAGTAATCCACTCCGTGCTGTAATTGAGCCACGTGCATTGGATGATGCAGGATCGATGTGTGCAGCCATGATTAAAGTTGCGCGCCGGGGAGTCAAGTCAGACCTGAGACCTCTGATTGATAACTGGATCAATTACATCAGCACAAAAGAATATCGTTTACCAGATGGAACACTGGCCCGCAACAGACCACAACGCAATACACTTTGGCTCGATGATCTTTATATGAGCGTTCCTGCTTTATCGCAAATGGGGAAATTAACCGGTGAAAAGCGTTACTATGATGATGCTGTTAAACAGGTTACACAGTTTTCCAAAAGGATGTTCAACAAAGACAAAGGTCTGTTTATGCATGGCTGGGTTCAGGAGATGAATGTTCACCCGGAGTTCTATTGGGGACGTGCAAATGGATGGGGGATGCTGACCATGTGTGAATTATTGGATGTCCTTCCAGAAAATCACCCTGGCCGTCCTGTTATCCTCAATCTTTTGAAAGCGCATATTAAAGGGGTAACCGCTCTACAATCCGGAATAGGTTTTTGGCATCAGTTACTTGATAGGAACGATTCCTATAACGAAACCTCTGCTACAGCGATCTTCACTTATTGTATTGCACATGCAATCAACAAAGGATGGATCGATCCTATCGCCTATGGCCCTCAGGCAATGCTTGGATGGAATGCATTATCATCCAAGGTTGATGCCCAGGGTGAAGTCAACGGAACATGTGTGGGAACCGGGATGGGTTTTGACCCGACATTTTACTACTACAGGCCAACAAGAGCGACCGCAGCTCATGGCTATGGTCCAACGCTGTTAGCCGGAGCAGAAATTCTTAACTTACTGAAAAATTATCAGGTGGTTATCAATGAGACATCCGTGATGTTTTATCACAAAAATGTCGATTGGCAGAACCTACAAATCAAGTAATAAATAAATAATTGAATAAATCACATGATTTTAAAATGTTGATGATAATACTTTCACCCCTTCGGGGTTCATTTTGTTAATGTTTGATTTGCTATAATACTTTCATGCCTTCGGCATTTTTCTTCAATCCCGAAGGGATGGCAGTATTATAGAAAATGCATCGACCAAACTGAACCCCGAAGGGGTGAAAGTATCAGGAAAAGAAATAAATACAATAATTTTAATCAATGGATCTCATTAACAAACGACAAATATAAAATGAAAAACTTAAGATCAACGCAAATCATTTTTCTGTTTGTAGCGCTTTCTTTTAGCGCAATGGCACAACAGAAAACCAGTTATAAATTTTCTTTCGGCCCTGTCAAAGTTCCTGCCGGATATACTCAGATAAAACCTGAAATGGCCTATTCAAAAGAGGCCGGGTATGGTTTTGACTTTGGATCAAAACCCACTACCGTGGATCGTGGAGGTAAAGATGCTCTTAAAGCAGGCTTTTGCACTAGCGACAAACCATTTTATTTCTCTGTTGCTTTGCCCGAAGGTAACTATGCAGTCAAAATCACAATGGGCGACCTGAAAGAAGTCACAATTACAACAGTCAGGGCTGAATCACGTCGACTGATGCTGGAGAAAGTTCAAACTGCCCCCGGTAAGTTTGAAACCAAAACCATCATGGTAAATATCCGCATCCCTGAAATAGCAGGTACTAGCAATAAAGTGAAGCTGAAATCCCGTGAACTTACCAAGCTGAATTGGGACGACAAAATGACGCTGGAATTTGCCAATACTCGCCCTTGTATCAACGCCATTGAAATCACAAAGGTTGAAGATGCTATAACTATATACCTGGCCGGAAATTCTACTGTTGTTGATCAGGATGATGAACCATGGTGTTCATGGGGACAAATGATTCCACAGTATTTTAAACAAAATGTGGTAGTTTCCAATCAGGCTGAATCTGGACTCACCCTTGGATCTTTCCTTGGCGACAGGCGTCTTGAAAAAGTATTAAACACAATGAAAGCCGGAGATTATCTCTTTATTGAATTCGCTCATAACGACCAAAAAGAAAAAGGACCTAACGACGGCGCTTACAAATCATACACTGAACGTTTCAGGACTTTTATCAGCGAATGGAGGAAGAAGGGTGGCATACCTGTCATCGTGACCTCAACTAATCGCCGTTCTTTTGGTGAAGATGGCAAATTAACAAACAGTCTGGGTGACTATCCGGATGCAGCACGCAAGGTTGCAGTGGAACAGAATGTAACGCTCATCGATCTGAACGCAATGACCAAGACATTTTATGAAGCATTGGGTCCTGATAATTCGAAAAAAGCATTCGTAATTTATCCTGAGAATACATTCCCCGGTCAGACAAGGGCATTGAATGATAACACCCATTTCAATGGCTATGGTGCATACGAATTAGCTAAATGTGTTGTTGAAGGCATCAGAACGAGTAAATTAGGTCTTTCCAACTATCTGATCGATGGATTAAAAACATTTGATCCCGCACATCCTGATTCTTTTGAAACTTTCAGTCTTCCACTCAGTCCGAAGTCTTCAGTCGTTAAACCTGATGGCAATTAAAAAATTATAACCATGAAAAAGCTACTATCAACCTTGCTCTTTTCTTTTCTGACCATATTGATTATCCATGCCCAACAGCCATGGCAGAAAATCAGTGACAATGGATTGAAAGATATTGCCTCTAACTTCATGAACCCACCATCTGAAAATGGAGTGGTCTTATGGTGGGGATGGGATGGACCCGTAAACGAAGACGTCATCAAGCGTGATCTGGATAAGATCAAATCGTTTGGTTTCAAACAGGTTATGATAGAGGCCGGATATGGGATGACCGCTGCTTATCTCTCTCCCGGCTGGTTTGAACTGGTCAAAATTGCAACTGAACAGGCAAAGATCCGTGGGATGCGTGTCTGGGTTGAAGACGAAGGCAAGTACCCCAGTGGATTTGCAGGTGGCAAGTTCAGTGCCGAACGACCCGATTTAAAGATGCAAGCGCTTGTTGTTATTGAAAAGATAGATGCTGTTCCCGGACAGCCGATTTCAAAGAAAACAACAGCAGAAACGGTCAGCGCAATAGCCGTTAATCTTGATAACAACACTATTCAACAACTTCCAATAGTCAATGGAGAATTACAATGGACCGCTCCTACCGGGAAATGGCAGATTATATTGGCCGGACATCAGTTTCGGTCTTCACAAACCCGTTCTGTCAATAATCCCACCCGCGGAAAAGATACATCTGCTTCTCTTTTTGATTATCTGAATCCGGAGGGGACGAAGCAATTCATCGCATGGACCCATGAGCAATATAAAAAGTACGTGGGAGCAGAGTTTGGAAAAACCTTTATGGGCCTGATGGGTGATGAACCTGATTTTGGATTTACTCCCTGGACACCCAAAATGCTTGATGAATTTAAGAAGCGGAAAGGATATGATATACAACCATACCTGGCCTCTTTCTTTTTAAAAACCCTTCCCGATGATGCCAAAAAGGCCAAAGCTGACTACTGGGATGTATGGTCTTCTCTTTTTGGAGAGAACTTCTTCACGGTTCAGGCAGACTGGTGCCGCCAAAATAATATTGAATATATCGTTCACCTCAATCACGAAGAGATCGGACCGGCGCTGGTGAAATCAGAAGGCGACTATTTCAAGAATATGCGCAATGTTGGTGTACCTGGTGTCGATTGTATCTGGAGCCAGATCTGGATGGATCATGAAGCAGATTATCCTAAACTGGCCTCTTCTGCTGCACATCTTTTTGGCAAACCACGTGCTTTCACAGAAAGCTTTGCTGCATTCACCAATAAACCAAACGTCACACAGGCCAAATGGGTATTGGATTATCAGTTTGTCCGGGGTATCAATCTTGCACAGATTATGTTCTGGCCTTCATCTGCCCAAAGACCACGTCAGGATATTACCAGCAAACCAACAACGACACCAACACCCCAGGTTGCTGCTCAACGTACACCCAGCTTTTTCACTACTGACTCCTTTCCTCCTATTGCACAATACATCAACAGGGCTACTTATTTGCTAACATCAGGTCGACCTGCTGCTCAGATCGCAGTGTATTTCCCTACATCAAGTATGTGGCTTGGTGATGATGAATCAAATAAAAGCAATTTAACTATCGTCCAGAAGCTTCTGGAGAAACAACTCGACTTCGATTTCGTGGATGAGCAGGCATTAAGTTCTGTTTTGACCATCGGCAAAGGAGCCTTGATAAATCTTAGTGGTCAAAGTTACAAGGCCGTTATCATTCCATCCATAACTACAATTTCGAAAGCCGCCTTGGACAAACTGAAGGCCTTTGTTGCAGCAGGAGGGAAGGTCATTTTCATGGGACGCGAACCTTCTATATTAATTGAGCAAACTTTCCTGAAGGCAAAAGGTCCTGATAAAATGGAATGGGCAATCCGCGAGCCATCCGGCGAGCTAACTCAGAACGTATTGAGTGCATTGCCACATGCTGATGTCTCACTCGATCAACCCTGTCCTGCTGTCAAGTATCTGCATCGTCGTTTGAAAGATGGGGAACTCTATTTCTTCTTTAATGAAAGTACTCAAAAGCAAGCATGTAAAGCAACGCTGGCAGGAACAGGTAAACCGGAATTTTGGAATGCTTTCTCAGGACAGATAGAAACTATTTCAGGTACTTCTTCAAACAAAGGGTACATCAATCTTCCGCTTACCCTTGAACCTTATGAAACTAAGTTCATCATTATCAATTCAAAATAATTCTTAACCAGACTATTATGAAAACGATTTTTAGTTTTAAAACCATCATTTTTATTTGTTTCATTGCAATTATTGCAACGCAGTGTACCCCAAAAACAGCTTCGACAATTCCTCATCTCGAAAAAAGAGGTCTTGCCACTCAGTTGATCGTTGATGGAAAACCTTTCCTCGCTTTGGGTGGTGAATTGCTGAACTCCAGTTCTTCAGGACTGAGATACATGGATACCATTTGGCCTAAACTTGCCAAAATGAACCTCAACACCGTTCTGGGTGGTGTTTCCTGGGATCTGATCGAACCGACCGAAGGAAAATTTGACTTTACCACAGTCGATAGCATGATTCAGAATGCAGAAAAACATAAAATGAAACTTGTAGTGCTCTGGTTTGCAAGCTGGAAGAACGGAATGTCTCATTATGCTCCTGAATGGGTTAAGAAAGATACTGCCCGGTTCCCACGTGTAGTAATTGCAAATGGCAAGAAACTCGAAATACTTTCCACTTTTAGCAAGAACAATGTACAGGCAGATTCAAAGGCATTTGCAGCTTTAATGAAGCATATCAAAGAGGTCGATGGAAAGAATCATACGGTGATCATGGCTCAGGTGGAAAACGAAGTTGGCATCATTGGTGATTCGAGAGATCGCAGTAGAGAGGCCAATAATGTCTTCCTGAATTTTGTTCCTACCGAGTTTATGAACTATCTCCGCAAAAACAAAACTTCTCTGTTGCCTGAATTCAAGAGTTTTGTAGGAGACAATATGGCAAAAACTCTTGGGAATTGGGAGTTGGTTTTTGGAAAAAGCACTGCCACAGATGAAATATTTATGGCATGGAATTATGCTCAATATATCAATCGGGTAGTAGAAGCCGGTAAAAAAGAGTACCCGATACCAATGTATGTAAATGCGTGGATCGTCCAGCCACAGGATACAAAGCCGGGCGACTACCCAAGTGGAGGACCACAGACACATATACATGATGTCTGGCGTGCCGGAGCGCCTAAAATTGATTTTCTGGCACCCGATATCTATCTGCCTGACTTTACGACTATCACTCAAAAATATGCCCGTTCAAATAATCCAATGTTTATACCTGAATCTTTTACAGGAACTGCAGGCGCTTCAAATGCATTTTATGTAATTGGCCAGCTAAAATCTATGGGTTATTCTCCATTTGGTATCGAAACACGCGAACAGAATCCGGGCAAAGGCCCCATGTCGAATGCTTATAAAGTATTGGGTCAGCTTGCTCCTGTTATTCTGGAGGCACAGGGCAAAGGAACAATAGCAGGTGTTTCTCTCAATAAAACAGATTCTGTTCAGACCATACATTTGGGAAATTATGACCTGAAAGTTGAGCTTCGTGCCGACAGAAGAGGAAACAATAAGGCTGAAACAGGTTATGGAATCCTCATAAACACCGGGTTTGATGAATATATTATTGCCGGAGCTGATATAGAAGTATCTTTTTTCACAACTGCACCCCAAAACCCAACGGTTGGACTTGCTTCAGTTTTTGAAGGCACTTTTGAAAATGGAAACTGGATCCCGGGGCGTAATCTCAACGGAGATGAGATCATGAAGAACTATGATTTCGCAGGTGAAGCATTAAAAAACAGTACCGGAACAGTGGCTAGAATAAAAGGTCCCAATCCCGGTATTCTGAAAGTGAAATTATACAGATATTAATTTTAACGATTACCATTACTGATTAAAATGAAAAATACTTTTCTGATATTTCGATTGTTGATTGTGTTTATGATGGTCTTCACGATAAGTTTGCCAGCCAATACGTTGAATAAACCACCTAAAAGATACATCATATCTGAGTATGGTGCTGTTGGTGATGCATCAACAATAAACACTACTGCTATTCAAACCGCCATAGATAAATGTTTTGCACAAGGTGGAGGTGTTTTGGTAGTTCCCAAAGGAACCTTTTTAACCGGCGCTATCTTTCTGAAAAAAGGCGTTAATCTTTTCATCGAAAAAGAGGGTGTCTTAAAAGGATCCACCCGGCAATCAGATTATCCACAAATCCAGACCCGCTGGGAGGGCATTGAACGCATCTGGACTTCAGCGCTTGTAAATGCTGAAGGAATAAACAACATCGAAATCAATGGAGAAGGGGTCATCGATGGCTCAGGGGCAGAATGGCCAAAGATCATTCGGCAAAATCCTCAGCAAATCACACAGGCAACCCGTGACAGTCTAAGCAAAACACCCCGCCTTGGACGTCCAAGACTCATTTGTTTTAACAACTGCACTAAAGTTCATATCGCCAATGTAAATCTCCTGAATCAGGCAGTCTGGTGTATTCACATTCTTTATTGCAAAGATGTGAAGATTGAAAATGTCAACATCAAGGCAGAACACACCATTCTGAGTTCAGATGGCATGGACATCGACTCGAGCAATGGCGTCCTCATTACCGGTTGTTCTATCGATGTAAACGATGATTGTATCTCCATCAAATCGGGCAAAGATGAAGACGGCGTTCGTGTAAACAGACCGAGTGAGAATATCATTGTAGAAAAATGTCATTTTGGATATGGGCACGGTGGTGTAGCAATGGGTAGTGAAACTTCAGGTGGGATCCGGAATGTAGAGATCCGGGATTGTACTGTGGATGCAGGCAACTGGGCACCCATCCGGTTTAAAACCCAACCGGGCAGAACCAATGTAGTCGAGAATGTTACCTTCAGAAACATTGAAATGAAAGATGCAAAGATGGCTTTCGAGTTCAATATGGAGTGGCGTATGGTTCCCCCATTAGCCCCACCTTCAAAAGTATTGCCCGTCTTCCGCAACCTCCATTTTATAAACATCACCGGTTCGGCTGAAAGTGTAGGGGTCATGCATGGACTCAAAGATAGTCCAATAAAAAATGTTACTTTTAAGGATTGTAAGATCACGGCTCAAAGAGGATTCAGAGTGGACAATGAAGAAAATATTGACTTCTCGGGGTTGAAACTTGAAGTGAAAGAGGGTCCAGCAATCATTCAGAAAGACAATAAAACTATATAAATCAGGAGATTCACCACAACAACCAAAACTATTGATCCATGAACACAAAAAAAGAAGCAACCGCACTATCCTTTTTATATCTTGCAACTTTTATGTTGCTATTCATGCTGACTCCCTTTGGGTTAAATGCACAAAGCAATACAACAGGCAAGCAGGTATTCGATGTGCTTAAATATGGCGCCAAGGGCGATGGAGTAACTCTCGATAGCCCCGGAATCCAAAAAGCAATAGACGCAGCTACAAAGGCCGGAAATGGCTCACAGGTTCTCGTTCCAACAGGTCATCGCTATCTGGTGGGCACGATTGAACTGAAAAGCAATATTGATTTTCGTCTTGAAGGGGATGCAGAATTGTATGTCAGTACCGATCCGAAAAACTACATCAACGACGCAGTGATCATCGCCAATGATGTGAAAAACCTGAAGATCTCCGGAACGGGAAGCATCAATGGCCGTGCACTCGAGTTCATGACCCATTACAGCAAGGAGACAGAAATCTATATGCCTGCCACATGGCGTCCAAAAATCTTCATTCTGACCAAAGTTACCGGCCTCGATATCCGTGATATTACTTTTGGCTCAGCGCCAAACTGGGGTTTACACATGTTGGGTTGCGAGAACGTTGTCATTGACAATATCAAGATCAGAAACAACCTTGAAGTTCCCAATTGCGACGGTATTGATCCCGATCATTGTCGCAATGTATTAATTAAAAACTGTAACATCGTGTGTGGAGACGATGCAATCGTTATCAAATCTACACGCCAGCCTATCAATTATGGTCTCTCAAAAAATATCCGCGTCCAGGATTGCTATATGGTTACTCAGGATGCAGGTTTAAAGATCGGTACTGAAACGACTGAAGATATTCAGGATATCATATTCGAACGCTGCAAGATCAAAACCAGTAGCCGTGGCATCTGTATCCAGCTGCGCGATGAGGGAAGCATTTATAATATTACCTTCCGTGATATTGAGTTCGAATCGCGGTTTTATTCTGATCCCTGGTGGGGACGGGGCGAGGGTATTTCCTTCACAGCAGTACCACGTACACCACAATCTAAAATCGGAACTATCCACGATATCAAGCTGATAAACATTAAGGGTACTACCGAAAACAGCATTCGTTTACGTGGTTCAAAGGAAAGCCGCATCTCAAATATTACTTTCGAAAACGCTTCTTTGACACTCAACAAGTTATCACGTTACAAGGGCGGGCTTGTCGATAACCGTCCAACATCAACCTATCAGACCATTGAAGAGCAGAAGACCTCAGGTTTCAATATCCGGTTTGCTGATAATATTTTACTGAAGAAATGCACTGTTAAATGGGGCGAAAACAAACCCGATTATTACACCAATGCAATCAATGCTACAAATTCAACCGGTGTAAAAGTTGAACAGTTTACTGGCGTATCAGCAAATCCAAAATTGTATCCTGCTGTTTCAATCAATAAAAAGTAAAGAAATTCTTATTTCCGTTTAATAAGAACAAGCTATGAATAAAATGAAATCTGTTTTATTACTTTTGGTCCTCCTGGCGCTACCCGGTTTCTTTTATATGACCGGTACAGGCTCTATTTACGCACAGGCCGACAGCACCATTAGAATCTTCCAGTTTCCTGCAAACATGATTCCAAGGATCGATGGGAAAGCGGATGACTGGGCGATGGTTCCAAAAAGATACATTGTGGGCAGCGACCAGCTATCTGAAGATTTCGGAAAGATTCCAAAACTCGACACCAACGATCTGAATATTTCTGTTCGCGTTGGCTGGGTAAAAGGATTAAACCGGCTCTATTTCCTATATGAGGCATCAGACAACTATTGGGATTTTACCAGAATGGATCTCCATCACGATATTTTTGAATTAGTTGTGGATGGCGATTATTCAGGTGGGCCGTTTATCGACAGGTTTCACCCCAACAAATCAAAAATTGACCCATGGGATGCCTGGTTCAGTTTTCATGGCGTCCAAGCGCAGAACTACCATATTTTCACCCCATGGGAAGGACAGGACTGGTGTCTTGCATGGGGATGTGAACCCTGGGTGAAAGAACTTCCATATGCAAACGCCGCTCAGTCATATAAATTCAAACCCGGACAGCCCGGGCATTACACCCTTGAATTCTGGATCACACCCTTTGACTATGCTGGTGCAGAAGGTCCTTCGCGTGCCGTGGAGTCTGTGTTGAAAGAAAACAAGAAGATCGGACTCTGCTGGGCAGTGATCGATTGGGATGATGTCAATGCGAAAGAAAAACATGGCTTTTGGGGCATCTCTAAGCACACCATGTACGGAAACGCATCAGACATGCGTACGGCTGTTTTGATGCCGCTGGAGCCACAATACGTCAAGAAAATCGATGCTAAATGGTCGTTCAAGGTTTTGGATATGGACCGTCGTCTGGTTGCATTCCAGGATCAGTCGGTTGGAAAGATTACATCATGGAAATGGGACTTTGGCGATGGCAAAGAATCGACCGAACAGCACCCACTACATGTTTATGAAAAGCCCGGTTTGTATATCGTAGCCCTCTATGTCGAAGGCCCCGAAGGCAAATCACGCCTTTCTAAAGTTTGGGACGTGGCAATCAGATAAATACACTTTTCGAAATTTTTCAGGCCATCCGGACAATAAAAAAAGACCAAAAAAAGATACTGTCGTCACTATTTTCGAATGAACTCCAAAAAGAGTCCAAAAGCAGCGTAAAAAATTTGGATACAATTAGAGGTTGTAGCACACTAGTTGCGCACCAGTTGCGCACCAATTGCGCTTAGGTGCAGCGGAACTAGTGCACTACAGGTGGGTAAAACGTGCTGAATATGTGCGCTATAAGTGTAAATAGTATGCAAATGTTTTAGAAATGGCTTCGAAGTGGTCCGGAGAGGGTCAAAGAATGATCAAAAAATGTTCTTTTTTTGATCAAAGAGATGTTTTCTCTGATTTAAAAAATTTATCTGGCACCAACCAGTGAGATGGAAGAGATGGTGTCACCCATTCCAACAAGGGTTAAGGGTTTGTCGATGATGATTGTAGGAACGGCAATGATCTCGAGTTCATCGTTCTCAAAGATTCCTTCTTCGATCAGGTTGTTCTTCCCGAATTCTGTAGTGACAAAATCAGCCAGTTCACTCAGTTCTTTGAGTCCGACTTCTGAAACCTCACGATCCTTGGCCCAAAGCAATGTTTCGGATTTGTCGATGGCGCCTGTTCCGGCTTTTGCTGCTGCAATTACTGCTGCAAGCTGCATGCCGTTGCGGTTTTGGAGTGCTGAAACCTTAAATCCTTTTTTCTGAAGTGTGACATATAAACCAAACATATGAAGCTGCATGCGTGAGCAATTCAGGTATTCAAAGATCTTAAGCATTCCCTTGAAGAGGTTTACACTATGCGTGTTTTGATCACACAACTCAGCAAGTTCATGTTGGTCGATTACCTCAAGGATATCGATCAGTTCGCGTTCGTTGAAACCTACACTGTCGATATTCTTACCGATATTGTCCAGCAGATATTTACGGATTGTTTTGTCTTGTGTAGAAGCAACTTCAAGGTGGAGAACTGTATTCTTGCCACCTTTGTACCAATTTTCAATGACTCCCTTTGACGCATCTACACGCTCAATACCTGAAGTTCCGTCATCATTGTGTTTTACGAGAATCTGGTATCCTGATAAAATAATATATTCGTGATTGATATCGTCTGAAGCCATTTTTTGAGCAAACGTCTCATCGATATGCAATTTGAAGTTAAGCGGGTCGTATGTTGCGATAAAACGGTTGGCTTTTGGACAGGTAAGCTGCTCCCCATCAATGGTTACGGTGTCACCAGCATTGAATTCTATGATCCAGTGAATCAAAGGAAGGTCTGCTTTGCGTTCTATTTTTGAAGCCTGAACAATTTTACCCTCTTCGTCCAGTGTAACCAGATTGGGAAGGTTTAGAAATAATTTTGCCTGATCTTTTGGAAGTGAGGAGCAATGAACATAAACAGGATCGACGCCACAAACCGCCATGGCATTGGCAACGATTCCGCCTTGTCCACCCATCTGCATTTTATCGTATCCGATAAATTCATTCAGCCAGAAGAACATCTCCTTATCATGAATCAACCATTCCTCGGCAATACCACCTTTAAAACAATGTACAATTCCTCTGATTGCATCTTCTTTTGTACTGATTCTTTTCTTTCCGTCTTCAAGAATCTGGTGTTGATCCAATGATTGCTCTTTGATAATTTTCTCAATCTTTGCACCGGTGATCTTAATTACGGCATCAATGTTTACATTGAAGGCGCTGATCACACCCTTCACTCCGGCCATTTTTTTAAGTTGTTCGGGAGCAGTCTTATAGTTTTCTAACCACTTGGCCTTTAGTTTATCCAATACCATATTTTATATTTTTAAAAGTTTTCAAACGAACAGCAGCGCACAGAAAATTTCTGTTATACTTTAATCCGCAAAGAAAAAGAATAAATTCAAACAACACTAATTTTTTGAAAACGAGTTTTAACTGTCCAAAGAGTAAAGGATAGATATTAAATGATTTTTATAAATAGCAGGATTACAACTACACACAACACTATACCAATTGCAATCGGTTTGAAATTAAACTCGAGGAGCTTTTTGACCCGATCACCTATTTTTATGGTTATCAAAGCCATCAGATAGAATTTAATTCCCTGACTTAAGAATGTTGCAATTGCAAAAATTAAAATATTAATATTGAATACTCCTGATGAAATGGAGAAGATCTTATAGGGAACAGGGACGAAAGAAGCAACAAAAAGAATCCAGAAATCCCATTTATCGTAGAGCAATTTGATCTTATCATAGAAGCTAACAGAGAAACCGGGGATATTGTCCAACATGAATTGAGCGAAGACTGTATAATGTCCCGAAGCATCAAACCATGCAAAATGACCTATTGCATAACCAAGAAATGAACCCGTTAGAGTACCGATCGTCCCGTACAAAGCAAATTTATATGCTTTTGCAGTATTCAGTAACATCAGGGCAATAAAGAATTCGGGTGTAGGTAATGGCAGGCAGCAGGCATCCAGAAATGCACAGGTAAAGAGGGCCCATTCACCATATTTGGTGTCTGACCATCTTAAACTCCGCTGATATAATTTACTGAACCATCCCATAATTAATACAATGATACGATTTTTATGGCAGTTTTTTATCAAAACGCTTCAATAAGTCAAAAGCATTAGACAAAACTGTTTTCTGTTGCAGGTATCATTTTTTCTTCTTTTCAATTTCGTGATCAATAATTTTCCGTAAATCTTTCAGTTCTGATTTAGACATGTCGCTTGTCTTCGTAAAGAAAGAGGCAAACTGCAAGGTAGAGTCACCGAAATAGTTTTTGATAATTCCTTTAACCTGTTTTGAAAAGTAATCACTCTTTTTAACAAGGGGATAGTATTGTCTGGAGTTGCCAAACAGGGTATATCCCACAAATCCTTTGTCCTGCATTCTCTTCAGCAGCGTAGCAACTGTTGTTGAGGCTGGTTTGGGATCTGGAAAGCTGTCAAGCAGATCTTTCAGGAAGGCTTTTTCGCTCTTCCAAATCATCTCCATCAGGTGTTCTTCAGTCTTAGATAGTTTCATTGTTCTATGTCTTGTGGTTTATAATCTACAAATGTAGAATATATTTTATAGTAAAAGCAAATTTATTTTGTTAAAATGTTTAGAAACTGTTTAAATTTTATTTTTTCTTTTGCCCGTAGGGCATTAATGACAATAGAAAAGCAATTTCCCCTCACATTTTGCCCGTAGGGCATCAATATTTAATGTTGATGCCCTACGGGCAAAAGAGGTATATTTCAGACTTTTCTATTGACATTAAAGTCCTACGGACAATTTTAAACAGTTTCTTAATTTTTTTTTTAACTAATTTTGAACTTTTAAAAACTTCACAATACTATTGAATACTATAACTAATACCTAATATTTTAAAACATGAGTTATTCTGCAATAATCTTTGATCTGGATGGCACCTTACTGAATACCATAGATGATCTGGCAAATTCAATGAACGTTGTTTTGGAGCAACATGGTTTTCCGGTACATCCGGTTGAACAATATAAGCTATTTATTGGTAATGGGATGGATAATCTCACACGAAGAGTACTCCCTCCGGCATGTACCGATGAAAACTTTATTAAAACCTTTCTGGACGAGTTTCAAAATCAATACAGCAAAACCTGGCACAATCTCACTAAACCTTATCCAGGAATAGAAAAGTTACTTGAAAATCTGGAAGCAAGGGGAATAAGGATGTCTGTACTTTCGAACAAAACAGATGAGTTTACACAAATCATTATAGATTATTACTTTGGATTAAATCACTTTGATTTTGTTTATGGAGCAAGAACAGGTGTCCCCAAGAAACCCGATCCAACAGGGGCATTAGAAATTGCAAAAAGATCTGATATTCCAGCAGTTAAATTTCTTTACCTTGGTGATTCGGGTGTTGATATGCAGACAGCAAATGCTGCCGGAATGTTTGCAATGGGAGCAACATGGGGTTTCAGAAAGACGGATGAGTTGCTCGAACATGGAGCTAAAAAGCTAATCTATAACCCATCCGAAATCATTGATATGATCAGGAGCTCCGGGAAGTAAGTGCTCAGACGGTGTAAACCAAACAAAAACTAATAGTACCTTTGCATCCAAATTAAGCAAACCGGGTAACCCTGATTACTGAAAATGGCAAACAAAGATTCATATTATTCACGTTCTAAATACAGGAAAAAGTATGATTTACATATAGGATTTCTCTTTTCTATATTTGTCATGTTTCTGCTTTTAGGCGTGATGTATTATATGTCGCCCCATGATCAGTATTTTTCTACTGCAATGGAAATGCAGATTCCTGTTGAAATGGGTAAGATTGAAGATATGATGCAGGCCCAGGTGCCGCAATCCTCACCTCCAGAGGACTTTTCTCAACCTTCTATCTCTATGGTAGATGAAATAGCCAGCAAGGTGATGGATAAAAGCGCTGCCTCTATAGATACCACAACCAAGCCAAATAAGGATACACTCGATAACAAATTAACAGGTGGAGGTGGCGCCAAAACAAAGGCAGAGGCCGATGTTGAAGAGTCTCTGCCATTCTCTTTCGTAGAAGAAAAGCCTGAATATCATGGTGGTATGGAAGCATTGGCAAAGTTTCTGGGCGATAATCTTAAATACCCCCATATTGCTAAAGAATCAGGTATTTTGGGAACGGTGGTTGTTCAGTTTGTTGTTGAGAAAGATGGCAGTGTAGGCGATGTTAAAGTCGTTCGTGGCCTTGGTGGTGGATGTAATGAAGAAGCTATCCGGGTTGTAAGTATGATGCCGAAATGGACTCCCGGAAAACAACATAGTAAAGCAGTCAAAGTCAGCTGTCAGATACCGCTTATATTCAAACTAAAGGCGAGCTGATCCATCAGCCAAATGAAAGTTCCACTTAAAGACAGTATTGTTATAGATCAATGACCTTTCTTACTTTTCTGAAGTTCTTCGTTAACGTCTTTGAGCTGTATTTCCAGTTTTTTTGCCAATGTAATATCGATGAAAGTTATAACTAAACCATCAATACGGTCGTCAACTGTGCGGTATGGCATAATCCTGACATTAAACCACCTGCCATCGTGTGTTTGATATGCCGATTCGATAGAAATCAGGTTTTTGATTACCTGTTGGGCATGGGCCTCAATATCAGGGTATTTTAGATGAGTAACCAGATCGGTAAAGGGCCTGCCAATATCAGCAATACGCAGTTTAAAAATAGTTATTACCTGATCAGTATACCTGCGGATATTTAAATCTTTGTCAAGAAAGAGAGTTGCTATTTCAGTACTGTTGAGCAGGTTTTTCATGTCATCATTTGCCCTGACAAAGTCTGTAATCTTACTCTGTAGTTCTATATTAACAGTCTGAAGTTCTTCATTGAGGCTCTGCATCTCTTCTTTTGAAGTCATCAGTTCCTCGTTGGTTGATTGCAATTCTTCATTGGTTGATTGAAGTTCTTCGTTCGTCGTTTTGAGCTCTTCCTGCGATGTTTGCATTTCTTCGCGGAGGCTTTGCAAATCTTCATAACTCCTTTGTAGTTCTGTTTCCAGTTCCTTTTGTCTGCCCGTAGATTTCTGTTCCCCTTTTATTGTTTCGGCAACATCCTTTTCATTGATAACAGGTATATCAGCAAAAACGACCAATAACATATTTTTAATTGAATCCGGGCTCTCTATGCGTTGAACTGTAATATCAGTAAAAAGCGTCCCCCCATTGGTCCCAATCTTGATATTGTGTAATATTATCGGATCATACGAATGAAGTGCACGACGAAATGCACCTGGAAGCACTTGCTGTAGTCCCTCACGAGCCATCACATGAATGTTCCAATTGGCTTTACCGGCAACGGGTTCAAGATACTTGCCGGTTCGACCGGTGATATATAAAATGTCACCCTTGTCGTTTATCAACAGACTGGCGGGAGCATATTGCTGAAGCAAAATCTGATTTGCAAGTGCCTGAATATTTTCAACAGCCTTCGGAGAAATTTTCTTTTCTGTCGACATTGCTTTAGGGGCATAAAAAGAACTGGGGAGATCGATGAGGTCTGCACTATGAAGAGTTACAGTCCTTTTATATAATTTCAGTTTTCCATCCATTTCTTCAAACCCCTCTCTATGGTTTCCTATGGTTTCGGCGGTACCGAGGATTAGAATACCTCCCGGATTGAGGCTATACTTAAACAAACCCATTAATTTTTTTTGTAATTCTACCTCCATGTAGATCAGCATATTGCGACACGAAAGAATGTCAAGCCTGGTAAAGGGAGGGTCTTTTATTACATTCTGAGGAGCAAACACAACCATATCACGAATGGTTGAATTAACACGGTAGCCATCTGCTTCAACCGTAAAAAAGTGACTGAGGCGATCGGGTGAAACATCTGCAGATATATTTTTAGCGAAAGTACCTTTTCGGGCTATTTCTACAGCCTCATTGTCAAGGTCGGTAGCAAAAATCTGCAATGATATGTTTTTATGCGACTTAACATTTTCTACTGCTTCTCTAAATATCATAGCCAATGAATATGCCTCTTCACCTGTTGAGCATCCCGGTATCCATGCACGCATAACATATCCATCAGGTAAATCGCTGATCAACGATGGTAAAATATTATCTTTCAACTTGTCCCATACAGCATTATCGCGAAAAAAGCTGGTAACGCCAATCAATAATTCCTTAAAGAGGATGTCGACCTCTTTAGGGTTTTCCTGTAAGAAGCGAACATAGTTTTGGATTTTGTCTATCTGGTGAAGGATCTTGCGCCGCTCAACACGACGGAATAATGTATTTTTCTTATAAAGCGAAAAATCGTTTCCTGTTTGTTCACGTAGTAGGATAATGATTTTATCGAGGTTGCTTTTGTTTTTAGTTTCTATATCCTGATCTATTTTGATAGTTGGAGCAAACTTAAGAAAGTTGATCAGTCGGGCAGGTAGTTCCTCAGCAGGTGCTATAATATCAGCTATAACTGCTGCAGTAGCGCTACGGGGCATACTGTCAAATTTTGCAGACTCAGGATCCTGTACTAACACTATACCACTTTTCTCTTTTATGGCTTTCAATCCGAGGCTACCATCTGAGCCCATACCGGAGAGGATGATACCGATGCTCTTTTCCTGAAGGTCGTCAGCCAGTGAACGAAAAAAGATATTAATGGGTAAACGCAATCCTCGTGTTTCAACAGGAGCGAACAGATGAAGTGCACCTTTAAGTAGCGACATACTCTTGCCAGGAGGTATCACATATACACAGTTTGGCTTAACTTTAAGTCTATCGCTTGCCTGTATTACTTTCATGGTTGTAGTTCGTTGCAATAGCTCAGGCATAACACCAACGTGGTTGGGGTCGAGATGCTGGATCACAACAAAAGCCATCCCATTGTCTTTAGGCATATTTTCAAAGAACTGTTCAAGTGCTTCGAGCCCACCAGCTGAGGCACCAATGCCAACTATAGGATATTGAAGTGATTCTGACTGTGAAAATTCTTTCTGGTTTTCAGATTTAACGGTTGCTGATTTCTTAATATTCATTGAAGATTATTTAGTTACTGCAATATAATATTGAAAATAGATATTCGTAAATATACGTCTTTAGTTTACATATTCTGACCGGATAAAATGCTTAAAAACTAATTCCTTCAGTAAATTATTATTTATCGGTTTTTTTTTCTGAAGGCGTAACCTCCATTTTCCCTGAACCTACTTTAGCATTACTCACTTTGTCACTGATAATATTGAGCATTTTTTTACCGTTCTTCTCAATGAGGTTGAGATACTGTTGCTGTTGTTCACCTGTAAGATTTGGTTCTTTCAGTAATTCGGCAATACCTAAGAGCTCATTCATTGGCGTCCCGATTTCAATACCTATATTGGCCAGATATGCAGATTTTAACTTATCACTATTCTCAGCCTTTTTTTTGGATTTAACAAGTTCAATATTGGATTGGTTGAGTTTTTTGTTTATTTGTTGATACTCTTTGTTGTGAATTTCTATTTCTTTGTTTTTAGCAGTGAGCGACAATTCGTAGTTAATCCGGTCTGTGATATTGACCCCGATACAAGCCATACCACTAATTTCATTTTTCTCATCCATTAAAAGAGTAAAATGCCACGAGATAAAAATTATATCACCATTTTTTGCAATGATCTCATTTTCATGTTGCCCGTTATCTTGAAATCCTTTTAATGCATCATCAAAAATGCTTTTAATATCGTCTCTTATATAGAGAGGGAGGAAAATATCGAACCAATATTTGTTGATTACCTCTTCTTCAGAATATTTTGTAATATCCAGAAGATATTTATTACAAAAAACAATAGACCCATATTTGTCTAATATTACGTATGCTATGTTTCCGCTCTTCAATATCAGACCCCATCTACGCTCTGACTCTTGTAACTTTTCTTTTGCCAGTTTGTTTTCAAAATTATTAGATTGGCGCAATAACAAATAACCCAGCAGCATAGTACCGGAGGTATAAATCAGTATTAATGGTAAAGCTATGTTTTTTACAGTTTTGATAATTTCACTTGCAGGTAATAATAATGCACATACTAACATTACAAAATGAACGATCAAGCCCAAAGAAAATAATTCGATGTAGATATTCTTCTCTCTCCAGCCTGGCCTGTATATTCTCCACAACAAACCAATAGTTCCTGAAGTAATGATGACAGATAACCCCATCCACATTCCATCACCCCCGATCAATACACGCATTGTTCCGGTTATTAACATGGCAATAATGACAGGTATTGGTCCCAGAAATAACCCTGAAATGGAAAGAATTATTGAGCGGGTATCAAAGACAATTCCGGGAACCAGTATCCAGGGTGTAAACATCAGGACGATTCCAATTATACCTAATATCAATCCGGTTATGATTTGATTTATAGGCTTTTTAGAGATCTCAATTCTGAGCCAAAAGTTTTCGTACAACATTGCAAAGGCGAAAAGTATAGCAATATTTTGTACCAAACCTATTATCATTTCTTTCATGAGGGCATCTATTTTCGATTAGCTGATATATAATACTTCCAACTTATTTGCTTGTAATGGGGGAAATATTATATAAATATAAGACAAAAAAGCCGAATACAGATAATTTTTAAAGAAATATCTTAGAAAATCAATAGACAGTAAAGATAGTTATAGAATACAACATTCTGATTGTTATATGGTATAGTTTTTGTTGATTTTTGAATCTTATCGCATTCAATATTCTTTACAGACTAACTACCTGTAGACAGTTGTTCGATTTTTTAATATCTTTACATATTGCGTCACTAAAGAAAAAAATATATGAAAACAATTTTGCTTTCGATTTCAATAGCGCTCTTTGTAGGCGCTTCGGCACAAGAGACCAAAAAACCGGTTGATTCAAAAATCGACAATGTGACTGTCTTTCTGAATGGCGCACAGGTATCGCGTAAGGCAACGATTCAGGTTCCGAAAGGGACTACCGATCTTGTCTTTCACGATGTTTCCACTGCTGTGAATCCACAGAGTATTCAGGTGACTACAGACTTTGACATTACAGTACTTTCAGTCAATCACCAGATAAATTATATCGAAGAACAAAGCAAGCGTGAAGAGATCACTAAACTTGATACGCAGTTAAAGGGGCTCAAGGAGAAGCTGAGTTATGAAATGGCCATGCTCCAGGTCTTCCAGGAGGAAGAAAACATGCTGATCAAGAATCAGGCTATTGGAGGAAGTAATGTATTGCTCAAGGCTGCCGATCTGAAAGAGGCCATGGACTTTCAACGTGCCCGCATGACGGAGGTCAAAAACAAACAACTCGAAATCAATCAAAGAATTGCAAACCTCAATAAGGATATCACAAAAGTCCAGCAGCAACTGAATGAACTGAATGCGCAAAACACCAAAGCATCCGGAGAGATCGTGGTGACCGTAATGGCAAAAGAGGCAGGAGGGGCGAAGATGGGTATCAGCTACGTGGTCAACAATGCAGGATGGTATCCTTCATACGACCTGCGTGTTACGGATATCAGCAAGCCAATGTATCTGAAATATAAAGCCAATGTTTATCAGAACTCCGGAGAAGAGTGGAAAGATGTCAAACTGACGCTATCTTCAGGAAATCCAAAAGAGAGCGGGACCAAACCAACACTGAATGTGTGGAATCTTGATTATATAACAAGAAACGTTCAATCTCTTAATGAAGTAGTCGTTGTCGGATATGGCACACAACGAAAATCAGCACAAGTGGGAGAAATATCCACGATGATCAGAGGATCTCAGCCACTCATGGCGCCTGCTGCTATTCCAAAGGCCACAGTTTCTGAGGGCCAGACCACTTTCCAATTCGAGATAGAACAAGCTTATAACATCCCGTCCGATGGAAAACAACATACAGTAGATGTTCAGGAAAACTCGATCAATGCTGTGTATGAATATTTCTGTATCCCCAAAAAGGATAAAGATGTCTTTCTCACTGCCCGTATCACCAATTGGGAAGACTTAAACCTGCTCAATGGCGATGCCAATCTCTATTTCGAAGGCACTTATCTGGGGAAAGCTTTTCTGGACACCCGCAATACCAAAGACACCCTTGAAATCTCGCTGGGAAGAGATAAAAACATCCTGGTAAACCGTACAAAGCTTAAAGAGTTTAGTCGCAACCAGGTATTGGGAAGCAGCAAGACAGATGAACGTAGCTGGGAGATCACCATCCGAAATAAAAAGCAACAGACCATCAACATCACCATTCAGGATCAGTTCCCAACCTCTGTTAACAAAGATATTGTTGTCGATAAGGGAAATTATAAGGAAGGTTCGCTCGACGAAACAACCAATATGATCACATGGCGCCTGAAGATTGATCCTGCTAAAGAGAAGAAGATTGGTTTCAATTATTCGGTGAAGTCTCCTAAAGGCTATCCCATAACTTTGGAATAAAGCTCGGGTCTGTAATTTTTATTTGTACGTTTGCAAAAACTCATTCACCTATGAAAGTACTCATTAGTTTGATACTATTATGTATTTCAGTTTCAACTTTTGGCCAGGAAACACCCGGAACTGTCACATTTACAATTACAACCATTGACAACTATAAAAAATATTCTCCCGATCATGTGATGGCAATCTGGGTTGAAAATGGGACCGGAAACTTTGTGAAAACCTTACAGGTCCAGGCTGCCCGCAGGAAACAATATCTGTATACATGGAATACCAAATCAGCCGGCAATAAAGTTGATGCCATCTCAGGGCCAACACTGTCGGATCATAATTCACATACCGTCATCTGGAACTGCAAAGACACTACAGGAACTGTGGTAAAAGACGGCCAGTATCAAATTGTTACTGAATATACAGACGAGCATGCACAAGGACCTTTGCATATTGTTGCATTCACAAAAGGAACCGAAGCTATAAAGTTAAGTCCTACAAAGCAGCCCTGGTTTACGGATATGAGCCTTGTTTACACACCCGGAAATACGACTGGTTCATTACAACAAAAACGATAGTTATATAATTTCAAAATCATGAAAAGGATTTTATTATCAATCTGCATTGTGACTGTTTCACTGTTTTCAGCTATAGCCCAATCAAAGACAGATCAAATTAAGACTGCTTTACTGATTGTAGATATTCAGGATTTCTATTTCCCGGGTGATGGTCCCGGTTTGGTCAACGTGATTCCTGCAAGTTTAAATGCAAAGGAAATCCTTCAGGAATTTAGAGACAGGAAACAACTGGTTGTTCATGTCAAACATAAAGCGCTAAAAGGGGGAGAAATCCATAAAAATGTTGAACCGATAGCAGGTGAGAAAGTAATCACCAAAACAGAAGTCAACAGTTTTCAGAATACTGACTTGTTGGATTACCTTAAGAAAAATGATATCACTCGTTTGGTAATCATTGGTATGCAAACCCATTTATGTCTTGAAGCCGCTACCCGTGCCGGTCATGATTTCGGATTCGAGTGTATTGTTGTTCAGGATGCCTGTGCCACGAAAGATGTTAAATATGGCGACAAGACTGTAAAGGCCGAAGATGTCCATTACAGCACCCTTGCCACCATCAATAACACCTACGGGAAAGTCATCGACCTGAAGACATTCAAAGAAAATCAGGATAAATACCTGTTCCAGAAATTGAATTAGGTTTCGGTTTCTTTTACCGGCATTTATCTATGCTATAACTTTCCAGTAATTACTCTACAATCCTCATAATAGCTACCCCAACACATTATGAACTTTAGCTTTTCTTGATTATTTCTTGATACATTCTTCATCTTCCGGAACTAAGATTAGAATAACAATATACCAAGAATACACGAAGGAAATATAAAGAAAGGGAGGCTTTTATGAGAGTTATAGGAGCGTTATATAGGAGTTTTGGGAGAGTCATCCGGGAGTTTTTCATCTCTTTGTCCCTTACTGAAATTGGTATACACTTTTAAGAAGCTTTACTAGAAAAAGTATACAGTAAAAATTCTTTTCACTAAAATAAGTATACATTTCTAATAAATTAAAGTTAGT
>Ga0209748_1000094_pt1 | contig 57918 bp, 47 predicted proteins | sample BarGraIncu00421A_FD_185490 | JGI IMG/M metagenome (GOLD analysis project Ga0209748, IMG submission 185490) | Arctic peat soil microbial communities from Barrow, Alaska - Barrow Graham LP Incubations 004-21A (SPAdes) (version 2) | ecosystem: Environmental > Terrestrial > Soil > Wetlands > Peat... | reverse complement strand
GGTTTTCCTGTCTTTCCGAGGTTTTCTCTAGTTCTTTAGCTTTACGAACCGCCGTATGCCGAACGGCACGTACGGTGGTGTGAGAGGACAGTGAGTGAATTAATCACTCACTTCCTACTCTATTCTTAAAGAATTATTCCTTACTATTTTCCGAAATAGAAATCAAGTCCGACTGCTACAAGCCATGTCTTTTTAGCATATGTTTCCGTTAAAAGAATTGGATTGGTACCCAGCATGTGGTTAAAATCTTTTGAGCCTTTCTTGTAGAAAGTGTATTGTCCTCCTATGTTAAGGTCAATCATAGATGTTATCCTGTAGCCAAAACCTGCTCCGAATGAGTTGGTGTTTGTGCTGTATTCCTGCTCATTCTGATAATTGGAGTTAACACCCGTGGAAGTGGCAACCCAACCTGCACTGGCACGGAGTTCAGTTGAAAACGCATATTCCAGTCCGAGTCCGTATTCCACGAAATTCTTATCGATCATATTAATATTTAATGATGCGCTGCCGTCATAATCGACGTTTTTGTCGAAATAGTAATTCATACTGGCAGAAACCATAAGGTTATCAATAGGTTTATATTCTGCTCCTACTGCCAGCATAGCAGGCATATCGGCAATAACTTTTGTTCCGTCAGTGAATATACCTCCACCCATATTATTCTTAACTTTTGTTGTAAGTTCAAGTTTTGTCTTGAACTCATATTTAACTGCAATATTCAGTTTTTCAGAAGGTGAAAAGTTTGCGCTGATAATTGGTGTATAACCCATTCCTGATTGTGAGGCATCTACTTCAATGTTCTGAGTTGAGGCTGCATTTGAAGTCATAGAAGTTGCTTTTGCGGTGAATCCCGGGGCAATAGCATTAAGAGTCGCAGCAGCAGTTCCTATATTCATGCCTACAGCGCTAATCCCAGCAGCACCAAGTAATTGTGTAACACCAGCAATGGTACCAGGAGGCATTGCACTTAGAGGGGTTGTTGCAGGAACACCTCCATTTATTGCAGTTGTTAAGCCAGTGGCAGCAGAAATTGAGCTAGTAGCTAATCCCGTAAGAAACGTTGCACCCGATGTAAAGAAATCACTGGCAAGGACCATTCCACCTGTATAAGCCGCTCCAAATGCCGGATAATTGGGATTGATATTTATGTTTCTTAAATGTCCTTTATAGCTATTGGCAGCAGAAACCAAACGCATACCTGCAGCAAGAGAAAGCATATCATTTATCTTATAGCCAACGTTTGCCTGATAACCAAAATACACTGAAGAACCCTCAAAGAAGATATCCGCAGAATATAATGTTGTTGGTATGCTTTGACTTGCTAATAGTGGTACAAGATCTGCAACCATTGCTTCGAACGAAGGTAAGCCTTTATCATATTTTGCTCCGCCACCGCCACCAATAGGATTAAATCCTGCTGAGAAAGACACTTTACCTGCGTTATAAGCAACATAAACTCCCGGGAAAAGTGGGGCACTTACTTTTCCTACAAAATCTCTCGATGTTGTTCCTCCATTGGTTCCTGAAAGGTAAGCATAGTTGTTGCCAACAGTTTTTGTTTGTCCTATAGTCTGGTTGTTTATTGAAACATAAAAACCATCACCAAGCCTGGTTAAACCTGCCGGGTTATAATAAACAGCATCAATGCCGGTTGAGGCATTGCGGTTCTGAAGCCGTGTAAACATGGCACTCTGGTTTGTATTGGTAACCAGGCCGCCTGCCAACACACTCCCGGTAATAAGGGTACCGGCAAAAAATGTTAGAAGTTTTCTCATAAGTAAAGATTTAAGTTTAAGGTTTCTCGGGTACTTAGCAAGGTAGTTGTTAAGCTCCACTTTTTCCATTTAACAATAATATCAATTATTTGATTTTTTCCAAAGAACAACAATAGAAATTGTGTCAAATGTAGAAAAATAATTCATTCCTGCAATAGGTCTAAAATAGTATATTGATTGTAAGTTAATTGTGAGCATACCTTGAGATTATTCGAAAAAATAGAAAATAATAGGTACTGGGTACCTGGTTCTTGGTTCTGGTTCAACACAGTACCCGGCATTCAGCACCCGGCAACTATCAATAAAAGATAAGGTATTTCATCAGGTTACTGAATTCCATTTAAAAGGGCAAACTCTTCAAACAATCCGTAATCAATCAACTGATAATCCTTGCCTGCCGGATAAACTTTTACATTTCTCCAGCTCCTTGGAGTAACAAAGCCAGATTTTGGATTATTATGATGAGGCCCAAGGAGATTCCTGAGACTTCCGATAACTTTTATATCAATTCTGTTAATACCAGGTTTGATCAACCCTGTAATATCACTGTGGTACGGAGGAAAGGCAATAACAGTTGCATCTTCTCCGTTTACTGATACTTCAGCTATTGTTCCATTCCATTTACCAAGGGCAACTTCCCACTTTCCACTGTTATTTTCAATGTTGAATTCTTTACTATAGGTAACACCCCATGAATAGAATGGCAAACCCTGAGTTTTCCAGGATCCTGTTGTGTAACCTGAAGCCGGTAACTCAATGTCACAGCCTTTTTCAGCAGGTCTTACAGCGAAATCACCAATAATATAAACAGGTTCGATCTCGGCATGAACCTTCATGGGTGAGGTTTTAAGAGTTATTGTATTATCACCTGTTTTAACAACTGTTCCAATATTAAAAACACTGAATGATCTGTCGAGCCACCACTTTCCCGATTCAGGTTTCACCTCATTGTCATTCACAAAAACGGTCCATAAATTGGAGCGTTCAACAATAGCTTTGATTTTAGAATAGTCGAATTTACCTTTTATAGTAAAATGATATGTTGAGGTAAACCCTGTAGTAAGTCCGAAAGTATCCCTGTCAACAATATTTGACCTGAACTGAACGGATGTATTCCACGGATTCCCGTTTTTAAATCCGTAATATTTATAGACCTTATCAGCTGCGTTGTAGGTATTCAGATCTTTAGTGATTTCATTGCCAATCTCAACGTCACAGAAGTCAATCATTAATGCATTTTCCTCGTTCCTGGTGACTTTTAATGGTGTGGAGGATTGAACAGTAATAAAGTTCTGCGGCTTAGCAGGAGTTGAGTAATCAGAGCTTTTTGATCCGGAAACGAACAACAAAAGGCTGCCAGCAGGAGGAAGTGAATATGAGATAGAAATATCATCTCCTTCCTGTTGATTGGGGTATTCATTTAACTCTCCGGTAAAAGTGTTCATTTCAATAGCATCCTTCCCGGAAGTTTTGAGCGATCCATTCAGTTTTTCGGTAAGACTCGAATTTACAAGGAATATAACCTGTCCGTCAGAAAGAATTCTCCTGTGATGATATAGAGTCCCGCCCGGTATACCTTCGAAAATGAGCTTTATATTACCGAAGTATTTAGTGATGACCTCCTTTGATAAATTATTTATTTTGAAAATCATATCAGATTTCCTGCTAAAGAAGTTCTTCAGTTCTTCACTCTCCGAGCCATCTAAAAGAGAAGGGTCCGAAAATGTGAGAAGAGTGCCTCCGCTTGAAACAAACTTCTCGAGCAGTTCAAAGGTTGAATGATCAAGGTTCTCAACCATAGGGGGTATAACGACTCTCGAATAGCTGGCCTGTCCGATAATTAATTTGCCTTTAGAAACACTTCCCAGATTTTTAATAATATTTTCTGAACCCAGGTCATATTCTACCTGACTTTTTTCGAGTTTGGTAACAAATGTCTGGAATGCCTGACCTATTTCAGCAGACTTTTTGTTAGGTTTTAAATAAGAGTCATAAAGCCAGGCAGACGTAGTCGGTTCAAGAATAAGTATGTCGTTTATTTGCCTTCCTGCTGATAATGCAAGTGATAATCTTGCATAATGTGTATTTAAATATTTGTAATCGTTCCACCAGGGTTCATGATAGTCGAAGGTGGGAGGATAGTCATATTTCCTTGCTCCGGCAAGAGTGAAATATGTAAGATGCTGATTCATGAGGTTTATGCCAAGCGCGTACTCCCAGTCACCATTTCGTTTCATATCAGTAAATGTGAGATCCCATCCTGATCCGCCATAAGTTTCGCTGAGTTTTCGTTGTCTGCCGGTCTGATTTGCAGCGCTTGCGAGTTCCTTTACGGATCTTACGTTTCCAAACTGGGCATTTGTTGCGGAATCGTTCCACTGATTAAATAACATGTCAATTGCAGGAAGCTGATGCCATGCATACATTGCCATGTTATCTGCTCCAGGGCGCATATTTGGCCATTCATGTTCCCAGTAATGACCTGTGAATTTCAAGTCTTTTTCTTCACAGTAATTATACCACGGTTTAGACCACCTTTCGATGAATAACTGAAGAAGTGTCTGTGTATAGTTATGTCTGATCTTTTTCCAGTCACCTACTTCTTCAAAAAGAGAAGCCAATTGAGTTTTAAGATCATAATGCCACTGTTTCATGAAGACTTCAAACAGATCAGGTGTCCAACGTATTCCTCCGGGTGAATTGATCTGAGGCTCATCCGTAAAAGTACCGGGAATAGTTTTACCGAATTCCGTGCCAAGATACTTCTCATACCCTCTCATTGTAACTTCAATAAACTTCTGGGTCACACCCGGATAAAGCAGATCGACATACGAAAAACCGCCGTACCAATCAGATTTACTATTGAATGTTTTTGAGAAAAGAAGATATTTTCCCTGTTTTCCTTTTTCATCAGAGAGTGAGGCTGTAATATCCTTGAATGTGCCGCCTTCTTCTTTCAGACAGAGATAATATTTACTGCATGTATCCGGAAGGATATCGAACTTTGTCATAATCAGGCCCTGTCCTTTATTATAAGATTCGGGCATTTCATCAGGAACATGTCCGCCGGCAAAGCCGCTGGGATATGAGTTTTCGTCATATATCCAAATATCCATGCCGAGCTCTTTCCCTTTTTCAACTGCATGCTGATAGAGTTGGAACCAGTTTTCTGAAAGGTATTCGGTAATTAGTCCGGGTCGTGGATGTATAATAACCTGGGATGATCCTGCGTTTTTAAAACTGATAAGATCTTTGTCAATCTCTTCGATGGTGATTTCTCCGTTCCAGACAAAGAAAGGGGCTGTTGTATACTCCCGGGGAGGGTCACTGAACTGTGATGAAAGAGTATTAAAATCAGGTACTTTGACCTCGTTTATTACAGTTTTTTTGCAGGAATAAAAAGCGATGATACAAGTTAATATCATTAATAATGTCAACTGCTTCCCAATTCGGTATGATTTCATGATGGTAAGATTTTTGAAAGCGATTCTATTTTAGTTTATTCAGGTTCCAGTTAGGGTACCATTTAATAACCGGATTTCCATCTTCCCATTCAACGGGTAACCAGATGTGCCGGCTATCAGCAAGATTATCAGGAGTCCACCGGTCCCCCATATATATGAATGCATTCTTCCTGCCCTCAATAGCAAGAATATGGGTACTTTGCGATCCAAAAGTAATTTTATTTTCATCCTCTGTACCCCGGCATGGATTGCCGATAGACCTCCATTCGCAAAATAACTTTTTGGCAACTGAGAGACGTGCCGGGTTTGGCTTCCATCCAGTAGTTCCGGATGTGAACATAAAATACTTGCCTTTTGTAAAAAAGAGAGCCGGTGCCTCGTTGGATTCCCCCGGGAGAACCCTGATATATTTTCCAGTAAAATCAAGGTAATCATCAGTAAGTTCCGAGAAATGAAGTGTCATATTCTCCTCGGCAGAATGAATATGATATGCTTTTCCATCATTGTCAATAAAGATGGTCATGTCGCGGGCCATCTGACCTCCTTCAAAATCGCGCCTTACAAACAGTCCTTCCCTGACGGCAATTTTCCACTCGTCCGACCGACTTTTAAGATCACCAGCTTTTATGGTTGCCTTTTTATACTCTTCCGGGAAATTCAAAGGCCAAACACCTGCATTGGGGCGGATACTCTTAAGATATTTGTAAGGGCCTGTGATATTGTCACTTACTGCAACTCCGGTTAAAGCTGCTTTGTAGCCTTCTCCTTTTAATTCGTGATGAAACCACATTACAAATTTTCCGGTTTTTTTATTATAAATCACTTTTGGACGTTCAATTACACAACCGGGATTAAGAATACTTGTAGTATCATTTATGACTTTTAAGGCGAGACCTTCATTTTTCCAATTCAGAAGATCTTTTGATGAGTAACAGCTCACACCGTAATTACTCTTGTCTTTTTCCGATCGGGGCAATCGATATTCCCCAAACCAGTAATAGGTGTCATTATAAAATATTATACCACCTCCATGGGCATTAATATGCTTACCTTCATTATCAGGCCATACCTGCCCCGGTTTAAATGAGTGATTAAGATCCTGGCAATTAACTGTGAAACTTAAGAACAGAATTGGAAATGTAATCGTCAATTTATTAAAAAGCATTTTCATATTGAATGGATTAGGTTCTCAAAGATAATTATTCATATAACTTTTGAATATGTTTTAGAATATCATTGTTTCGTCGTTAATGTTTCATATTTTTGAAATAATAAAACCCGGAATTATTATGAAAAAACAGAAAATTTTTAATTGGCATCGTTTATTAATATCACTAATTGTTACTGTATTTGTTTTACAGAATGCAAATTCCCAACCTGTAGTTGGTTTAGACAACTGGTATAATCATGAGATCAATGCAAAAACAGGAAAACCATTTCATTATCTCTGGACAGATACCTTAAACAGCGGATATTCAAGATGGGGAGAAATTTTTACCGGCAGAGGGGCAAAGATCACAACTATCGGTAAGCCGGATGCAGCTGTTTTAAGTAAAATCAATATTTACATTATTGTCGATCCCGATACCACAAGTGAAAATCCTGCCTCAAATTATTTATTAGCTGAGGATATTGCTTCTATAAAAAAATGGGTTAATGACGGAGGTGTGCTCGCTGTTCTTGCGAACAATGCACCGAACTGTGAGTTTACGCATCTGAATAATCTGATGGCCGGATTCGGGATGAGGTTCAACCATGTCACTTTGCATCCTGTTACAGGTACTAATTTTGAAATGGGTGCCTCCACAGATTTACCAGATCACCCTCTCTTTAAGGGAGTAAAAAAAATCTATCTCAAAGAGATTTCTGATTTGGTGATTTCAGGAACCGCAAAAGCAGTTCTGACTGAAAAAGGGAAGATCCTGATGGCGGAAAACAAAATTGGAAAGGGGTATGTTTTTGCCATCGGTGATCCATGGATCTATAATGAATATATCGATCACGACCGACTTCCCGAAAGTTTTGAAAACCGTAAAGCAGCTGAGAACCTTACAGATCTTTTATTAAGCTATACAAAAAAGAAATAAGATTTATAAAACAATATCCTTAGTGGCCTTTGTGAAACCCTTTGTGTGCCTTTGTGGATTGATTTTTTTACCACAAAGGGACTCAAAGTAAGCACTAAGTAACACTAAGTAAAACAACTTGTTATCCCAAATATTATATGAAAAAACATTGGAAATTATTTGCTGCAATTAATATTTTAGGTCTGATCATCTTATCTCTTAATGTATTAAATGCTCAGTCGGTCTCTAAGGAAAAAACCATGGAATCAATGGTACTGGCTAATAAATATTTTATGGAAAAATGGCCGGATGTTGGGCAGATAATAATTACAGACAAACCCCGGCCAAGCAATATCTGGACTCGCGGAGTATATTATGAAGGTCTGATGGCTTTATACAAGCTTAAACCTGATTCTTCATATCTTGATTATGCTTTGCGATGGGGAGAATTTCACAAATGGGGATTACGTGATGGTATAAAGACACGAAACGGAGACAACCAGTGTTGTGGTCAGACCTATATAGACCTCTATTTGATGAATAGATATAAGGAGGAAAGAATAAAGGATATTAAAGCATGCATAGACAGTACGCTGGTAACAGATAAAATCGACGACTGGAACTGGATCGATGCATTACAAATGAGGAAGAAAATATTTGTTCCGGCTTTATGCCTTATAGTCTTATTGACTCGTTGTACATCGGAAAAGTACGGGATAATTATGACAGTCAACGGGCCGATTCCTGCCAGAGAAATGGGAATAACACTTGTTCATGAACATATTCTTGTCGATTTTATCGGTGCAGATTCAATAAATGAACAGAGATGGGATAAAACAAAAGTTTTTGAAAGATCATTGCCATTTCTGAAGCAAATAAAGGATCTGGGTTGCCGGACATTTATCGAGTGCACACCTGTATATCTTGGAAGAGATCCGCTTTTGCTCAAAAATCTTTCATCCTCTTCCGGATTAAATATTCTGACCAATAAAGGATATTATGGCGCCGGTAACAATAAATATATTCCCGGATTTGCTTATAATGAAACAGCTGATAAGATAGCATTCCGCTGGATAATGGAATGGGAAAATGGTATTGAAGGAACAGGCATCAGACCCGGGTTTATTAAAATAGGTGTTGCAGGCGATAGTTTGCCGGACCTTCATAAAAAACTTGTAATTGCTGCAGCACGCACCCACCTGAAGACGGGATTAACAATTGCATCGCACACCGGTCGGGCGGTTCTGGCATTTGAAGAACTAGAAATTCTGCGAAGAGAAGGAGTCCCGAAGCATTTATCTGGGTTCATGCCCAGGCAGAAAAAGACCCGGGTAACATTATCAAAGCCGCTAAAATGGGTTCATGGATTGGCCTTGATGGCCTGAATGATAATAATCTTGATTATTATGTCAGTAAATTAAAGAAGATGAAGGAAAATAATTTACTTAGCAAAATCCTGTTATCACATGATGCAGGCTGGTATCATCCGGGAGTAGAAAACGGAGGTGAATACAGAGGGTACACTACGCTTTTTGAAAAACTTATCCCACTGCTCAGAAAAGAAAAATTCTCTGAAAAAGAGATACATCAGCTTCTGGTCGCAAATCCGGCAGAGGCTTTTACTATCAGGGTCCGTAAAATATGAGTTTGGGATTGCCTCGTAGATTCACTCCTCGCAATTGACCCTGAGTGTACACCATTTTCATAGTCGTACGTTTCACCATCATTGTAAGAAGATTATATCATTTGTATTGAATAGTCTGATCAGATTTGCCAGATTTTGATACCTGCAATGTTTAATAGAAACGTTAAAGAAGGTTAAACAGGAAAAAAGCTTCGGAGTTGTATCTGATATGATGTTGATTTAAATTATTTTTACATTAGATAATGAATCCAATATAAATACTTAATTATGACAACCCGCAGAGAATTCATACAAAAATCAGCTGTCGGAGCAGTAGGAATAACGCTTAGTGCCAAGAGTTATTCACGTATCATTGGAGCTAATGACAGGGTCAGAGTTGGGATCGTTGGTTTTTCTGATCGCTTCAGGGCATCACTGGCTCCTGCATTCCTTAGTCTGGCTAAAGAATTTAATTTTGAGATTGTAGCTGTTTCTGATCTTTGGAACAGACGCCGGGATGAAGCAGATGCTTTTTTTAAAGAGAAAGGAATAATGATCAGAAAAGCCCGCAACAACGATGAACTTTACAGTGGTAAGGATACTGATGCCGTTATTATCAGTACGGCAGATTTTCAGCACGCACTGGTGCTTGCAGAGGCTGTAAGGGCAGGACAGGATGCTTATTGTGAAAAACCTTTTGCTGAGACTATGGCTGATGCCAGGGAGGCACTAAAAGCTGTTCAGGAAACTAAAAAGGTAGTTCAGATTGGTTCACAACGCAGAAGTACACCAAATTATATCGCTGCAAATGAGTACATCAGATCCGGTAAATTTGGAAAAATTGTAATGGTTGAGATGTCATGGAATGTTAATCAACCGGGCAGATGGAGAAGACCGCAACTTACAGGTATCATTAAAGAGGATGATACAGATTGGAAACGCTTCCAGTTAAATCGTGTACCTGCCGCATGGGATCCAAGAAAATATCTTGAATTCAGGCTGTTCTGGCCATATTCATCAGGTATACCCGGACAATGGATGGCTCATCAGATTGATACTGTTCATTGGTTCACAGGATTAAGTCATCCGATAAGCGTTACGGCAAATGGTGGTATTTATTTATGGAAAGACGGTCGTACCAATTTTGATACAATGACAGCGGTAATGGATTATGGTGATGCCAATTCTGGTTTCCAGGTTGTTTATACTTCACGTTTTACTAACTCTGCCGGAGGAGTTAAGGAGATTTATTTCTCAAATGGTGGTTCACTCAATCTTGATACCAATAAGATCAACTCGGAAGGTGGTCTTTCTGCACGTGATGCAAAAGATATGGATATGCAACCGAATCTTCTTGAACCATCAGACCTGCCTGGGTTTAAAGTGGAAACAACTGCCAATACAGGTTCAGATCCAATGACATATGCACACATGAGAAACTGGATGGAATGTATCCGTAGCCGGAAGAACCCAAATGCAGATATTATGGCAGGTTATAACCATTCTATCGCTACCATAATGTGTACAGCTGCACTCAGAACCGGTGAAAAAGCATCATTTGATGAGGCAAAACAGGAAGTATTAGCTGGCGGAAAAGTATTCCAGTATTAAAAAAAATGATTAGCCATGAAAAAAATTAAATATTTATCAGTTTTATTGAAATGGATACCAGGAGTATTCTTTATCCTCTTATTTTTGACATCCGGAATAGTAATAAACGCTCAATCTTTAAAAGCTAAAGGTGTGCAACTGATCAGAATTGATGATAAACATAAAGTTGATGTTTATATTAATGGTAGCCTTTTTACATCATATCAATACCCGGAAAATATTGAAAAGCCATTTTTATTTCCGGTCTATGCACCTGACGGCTCAGTGATCACCAGAGGATATCCCATTGATCCGAGAAAAGGGGAGCGTGTGGATCACCCTCACCATATAGGCATCTGGTTTAATCATGGCAATGTAAATGGACTTGATTTCTGGAATAATTCTTCAGCTATACCAGCAGAAAAGAAGGATACTTACGGTCATATAGTTCATCAGAAAATAGTCAAAGCAGTAAGTGGAAAGAAAGGAATTCTTGAAGTAGTCCTGAACTGGGATGATAACAAAGGGAATACAATACTGACTGAGAACACACGATATATCTTTTCAGGTAGCAGTAATTCCCGCACAATTGATCATATCTCAACCTTAACGGCAGTTAATGGACCGGTCACAATCGGTGAAAGCAAGGAAGGTTTGATTGCAATCAGGGTTGACAGGGCATTTGAAATGCCTTCAAATGAGTCTCTGATCTTCACCGACGATAAAGGTAATCCAACTTCTGTTAAAGCTACAGATAACAGTGGGGTGACAGGAATGTACACTTCAAGCAAGGGTTTAAAGGGTGATGCTGTATGGGGGACCAGAAATGATTGGGTAATTCTGTCAGGAATAAAAAACAATGTACAAATTACAATGGGAATATTTGATAACCCAAAAAACCCCGGTTATCCGGCTTACGCTCATGTCAGGGGATACGGTCTTTTCTCACTGAATAACTTCGGACAAAATTCTTACGATCCAAAACAGGAAAAAAGGAGCTTCAAAATCGAAAAAGGGCAATCGGTGACTTTATATCACAGATTCTATGTTCAATCCGGTTCTGAACTGACACCTGAAAATGCAAATAAGATTTTTAAAGAGTTTTCAAAAGCGTATTAATACCAATAATTCAACTATGAAAAAATCAAAAGTTCCTTATCGGATTCTCCCGGTATTATTTTTATTCATGACTGTTGTATCCAACGGCTTCAGTTCAGTACCGGCCAAACAACAGTATTTTGAGATAAAAATTTATCACATCTCTGATAAATCACAAGAGGGTAGGGTTGATGCCTATCTGAAAGATGTGTATCTTCCGGCTCTTCACCGCGCGGATATTCCCATTGTTGGAGTGTTTAAACCTGTGGAAACCGACACAGCTTCTGGAAAATTAATCTATGTGTTTATCCCGTTCAATACTATAGATCAGTTTATGCAATTGCCAGGACTGCTTGAGCAAGATAAGGTTTTTGCTGAGACAGGAAAATCTTTCGTTGATGCAGATTTTAACGAGCCTCCATATAAAAGGTATGAGAGTATTCTTTTAAAAGCTTTTTTGAATATGCCGCAGTTCATAGCGCCGAAGTTTACAACTTCTCCTTCAGAAAGAATTTATGAATTACGTAGTTATGAGAGTGCAACGGAAGCAAAAGCTGTTAAAAAAATTGAAATGTTTAACCTGGGAGGGGAGATAGACTTGTTTAAAAGCCTGAATTTCAATGCTGCTTTCTATGGGGAAGTTTTGGTAGGAAGTCATAAACCTAATCTCATGTATATGACAACTTTTGAGAACATGATATCTCATGATGCGCACTGGAAATCATTTACGACACATCCTACCTGGATAAAGCTAAAGCAAATGCCGGAATACATGAACACGGTATCCAGAAATAGCTCTTTTCTTCTTCACCCGACTGCCTATTCTGATTTTTAAAAAATAAATTTCTGTTTAATTCCTTAGTGGCTTTGAAACCTATCCCCCAACCCCTTCCCTTACGTTTAAGGGAAAGGGCGTAATCGATTATATATTAGTAAGTTCACCCCCTTCCCTTATTGTTTAAGGGAAGGGTTGGGGAAGGGTTAAGAAGAACACCTGAGTTATATTATCTTAATATTATCAAGCTGGGATATTGATTTTTGCTATTGAATCCTCAACTTCCTGAGTGGTCATTTCATGATCCGGAAGATTGTTTTCAAAATATTTCTCATAAGCAGAAATGTCGAAATGACCATGGCCACTAAGATTAAAGAGTATTGTCTTTGATACTCCCTCCAGGTCGGCCCTTCTTGCCTCATCAAGAGCGCCGGCAATAGCATACGTCGATTCGGGAGCAGGAAGAATACCTTCTGCCCTGGCAAACATTACTCCTGCTTCAAAACATTCCCTCTGCATCTTTGCTTTCACTTCAATCAGACCATCTTTAAGAAGCTGGCTTGGCAATACTCCGGCACCATGATATCTCAAACCCCCGGCATGAATTTTCTCTGGAATAAAATTATGTCCTAATGTATACATCGGAAGGAGTGGAGTCATTCCGGCACTATCTCCGAAGTCGTACATGAATTTCCCTTTGGAGAGCTTGGGACATGAAGATGGTTCAATTGTCATGAGACGGGTTTTCTTTCCGTTGACCAGGTTTTCGTGAAGGAAAGGGAATGCGATTCCCGAAAAGTTTGATCCTCCTCCAAAACACCCGAGAACCACGTCAGGATAATCTCCTGCCTTTTCCATCTGAAGTAGGGCTTCCTGCCCGATAATTGTCTGATGAAGAAGAACATGGTTAAGAACGCTGCCGAGTGAGTATTTGGTATATGCATCCTGTACAGCCACCTCCATAGCTTCGGAAATTGCTATACCAAGACTTCCCGGAGAGTCGGGGTCGAGTTCAAGAACTCTTCTTCCGGCCACAGTCATAGTGCTCGGAGAGGCCACTACCTTTGCATTATATGTATTCATCAAAAGCTTACGGCCGGGTTTCTGGTCAAAACTGACTTTTACCATAAAGACCAGAAGTTCGAGTCCGAAATGATGACAGGCGAAACTCATGGCGCTTCCCCATTGTCCGGCTCCCGTCTCAGTGGTAATTCGTTTTATTCCTTCCATTTTGTTATAATATGCCTGAGGAATTGCAGTATTGGCTTTATGAGAACCTGAATAATTACCGCCTTCATACTTGTAGTAGATTTTGCTTTTTGTACCAAGCGCTTTTTCAAGGTTAAATGCCCTGAACAGGGGTGAGGGACGAAAGATTGAATAGAGGTCGAGCACCTCATCAGGTATATCAATATACCTCTCGGCAGATACTTCCTGTTTTATAAGCTCCATGGGAAAAATTGGGGCAAGGCTCTCGGGACCAATAGGTTTCATAGTGGCCGGATTGAGAGGTGGCATAGGCTTATTTGGCATATCCGCAACGATATTATACCAATGCCTTGGCATTTCGCTTTCACTTAAGATAATTTTTCTGATCTTTTCCATAATTGGTAAATATTAGTGTTTATTTAAAATTTTAAAACAAAAAAGGCACGCTGTGAACAGCGTGCCTCTATAAATAAATATTTTTTTAATGCTATATAATGGCTTGTTTCACAGCTTAATTTATTGAGCTGCGCCACGACCACACGTATAACCTCTTTGCTTCCATAATGACAAAAATAATTAAAAATTTAAATTATCAATATAAAAACGCTATTTTTTAAATTATCATATGATTTTTACCATTTTATGATCAGAAAGATAACAATTCAAGCCATAGTTGTGTTATTCATGAACCATTGCTCCAAGATTTCTGAGATCATTAAAGAAACCTGGATAAGATTTTGCAACGCATTGAGAATCCCTTATATAAACTCTTCCTTTTGCTCCAAGTGAGGAGATGGCGACAGCCATGGCTATACGGTGGTCATCATGAGATTCAACTCTGGCAGCCTGGGGCCTGCCCCCTGTAACAAACATAATATCATCATTTATTTCAATGTTGATCTTCAGTTTACCAAACTCCTCCTTAAGTACTTTCGCTCTGTCACTCTCCTTATATATTAATCTTGATACACCTTTGATGATTGAAACTCCTTCACAATAAGAGGCAAGTGCAACCAGCGGCGGAAATAGATCGGGTGATTCGGTGGCATCAAACTCAAAAGCTTTTAATTCTGATTTTGATATCTCAATCTGATTTTCACTTATAGTCATTTTTGCACCAGCGTTCTCAAGAGCGTTAATTATCGACATATCACTTTGCTTACTGTCTCTGTTCAGTCCGGTAATGCATAGCTTTCCACAAATGGCACCGGCAACGAGAAGAAATGCCCCTCCGCTCCAGTCACCTTCAACTATATAATTATGAGGAATATACTTTTGATTTCCAGGAATACGGAAAAAACTATAATCTTCATTCTTCACAGTTATGCCAAATGATTTCAGAATCTGTATCGTCATGTCAATGTATGGTTTGCTCTTCAGGTTTTTAACCATTATTTCAGAGTCTTTGGATGCCAGAGGCAGAGCCATAAGCAGACCCGTCAATAACTGACTGCTAACCGATCCATCGATTTCGCAATGTCCTCCGACTATCGGTCCCTGAATTGTGAGAGGGAGAAATCCGTTTGAACTTATGCACTTCACTCCAAGTTGATTTAAAGCCTCTTCGATCATGAACATCGGCCTCTTTTTAAGAGAATTTGCCCCAACCATAGTAATCTCTACAGGATATAAAGCAGCAATAGGTGAGAACATACGGATAGCCAATCCCGACTCACCGCAATTCAGTTTTGGCTCCTTCAAAATTGCAGAACCATTTATTTTCAGTTCATTAACCTGAGGTTCAACCCTTGCACCAAGGCCGACTGCCATACTCATTGCTGCCAGTGAATCGTCGCAATAGGAAGGATTATGGATTATACTTTCACCATCAGCAAGTAAAGCAGCAGCAATTGCCCGTTGTGTCATACTTTTTGATGACGGTGCTTTGATATTACCTTTAACAGCGGACGGTTCTATATATCTTTCCATAAGTTCCAAGAAATTTTTATTTTTTGTCAGGTTGGCTGTTGACTCCATTATTCATAACCTTCATCTGATGGTTGATAGACTCCTGATGAATCGCTTTGAATATTGTATCGATCAGTTCAGAGCTAAGTCCCTTTGCCTGACCTTTTGCAATTACTTTATTAATAATTTCATCCCACCGGCTGGTTTGCAAGATAGTGATATTATTCTCCTTTTTATAACGACCGATAGTTTCAGCAACTTTCATTCTTTTTTCCATCAGATCCAGAAGATGATCATCGAAAACATCGATCTGTTGTCTTAGTTCACCAAGCACATCAAGTAACTTTGGATCAGAAGTACTTGCATTTCGGAGGATTAACCTGCTTAAAAGCTCTTTCAGATCGTTTGGGGTTATCTGTTGTGCGGCATCACTTAATGCTTTTGCCGGATTGATATGTGATTCGAGCATTAATCCGTCGAAGTTAAGGTCCATAGCCTTCTGGGAAATCTCGTGAAGAAATTGTCTTGCACCACCAATGTGACTGGGATCGCAAATTATTGGCAGGTCAGGGATTCGCCTGCGTAGTTCAATTGGCAATTGCCAGTTTGGTTGATTCCGGTATAAAGTCTTTTCATAAGATGAGAATCCACGATGTATTGCACCCAACCGGGTAATACCTGCTCTGGCAATTCGTTCAATTGCACCTATCCATAACTCGATATCGGGATTGATGGGATTTTTGACCAGGACCATAACATCCACTCCGCTTAATGCATCGGAAATCTCCTGTACAGTAAAAGGATTAACAGATGTACGGGCGCCGATCCATAACATATCGATGCCATATTTAAGAGCCTCATAGACATGTTTTTCATTCGCTACTTCGGTGCCGACAAGCAGACCTGTTTCCTCTTTCACTCTTCTCAGCCATTTCAGCCCTTCACTACCCACCCCTTCAAAAGAATTAGGACGTGTCCTGGGTTTCCATATACCTGCACGAAATACGCTAACTTCTTTTATCTGAGCTAATTGTTTTGCTGTTTCCATCACTTGTTCCTCTGTTTCAGCGCTGCAGGGACCTGAGATCAGAAAGGGCCTGCCCTTATATCCTCTCCAGTCTTTTATCAGGGAATTCTTCAGATTTATTTCCATTATATTATATATTAATTGTATCTATTTTAACCCCCAACCCCCCCTTTCAACCCATTCAACCTTTCAACTTTTCAACCCTTTTAATTCAGTATCTTCCTGATCTTGTTTGCTTCTTCCATAAGGGCTTTCAAACCATCGATGTTTTTATCAGAAATCATTTTTCTGAATGAATTCATTTTTTCGATATACGTATCCATTACTTCAAGAATAAATTGTGCATTCTCCAGAAAGATTGGAGCCCATGTCTCCCCATTACTTTTAGCAAGACGAACAGTACTTTCAAAACCACCACCAGCAAGGGTAAGTATGTTTTGTTCTTCCTGCTCTTTTTCCAGAACACTTAAGGCCAGTGAGAAGGAAGTAATATGAGAAATATGTGAGATATAAGCAACATGAACATCATGGTCACTTGAATTCATATATACTTTATGCATATTCAGCAAGTCGAGCATTTTTTCAACTGTATTAAGAGCATCCGGATCGCTGAGTTCCTTGTCACAAATAATTGCAGTCTTATAATCGAAGAGCTTACCTATAGCAGCAAGAGGACCTGAATATTCTGTGCCCGCCATAGGATGCACTGCAACATACCTGCCCCTTCCGGAATGATTTACTGAAGCTTTGGCTATGCTGGCTTTTGTGGAGCCCATATCGGTTACAATTTTTGATGTTCCGGCGATTCTGTCGAGTATCCCTGGTAACATCAAACAATTAGTATTAACAGGAGTGGAAAGTATTATCAAATCGCTTTTTTCAATAGCATTTTCCAGAGAATCATTTTCATCAACTAAACCGCAAAGCAGGGCAATGTTCTGATGAAGCACATTCGTGTCGACACCGATTATTTTGTTTGCAAACCCCCGTTTGCGAAGATCAACCATGAGTGATCCTCCGATGAGTCCTATTCCGATTACTGTAACTGTCATTTTTGTTTGTTGTTATTAAGTTATTAAGCGATTAAGCTATCTGGTAAATAATAAACGCGTAAGTCTGTTTTTGGCTTCATTAAGTTTGTCTTCTGTAGCACAGAGCGAAATACGTATATAGCGTTCTCCATTCTTTCCAAAAATGAATCCCGGTGTGATGAATACAAAAGTCTTCATTAATATTCCCTCAATATAAGATTCACAATCCTGAATATCTTCAGGTATGCGTCCCCATACAAACAAACCGACCTGGGATTTATTATATCTGCATTTAAGTAAATCCATAATTTCTTCAACTATTTTCCTTCGTCCCGCATAAACACTATTGACTGTATCGTACCATTTCCCTGGATTACTAAGTGCCGCAATTCCAGCCATCTGCATTGCAAGAAACATTCCTGAATCCATATTGCTTTTTACCTTCAAAACATTTTTTATATATTCACTATGTCCTGCGACCATACCAATCCGCCATCCCGCCATATTATGTGACTTGCTTAATGAATTCAGCTCAAGGGCAGTTTCTTTTGCTCCATCAACGGCGAGGAGGCTGTAATATTCCTTGTTTAATATAAAGCTGTATGGGTTATCGTTACAAAGGAGTATCCTGTGTTTTTGGGAGAAGGCGACCAGCTTTTCAAATAGTTTCATCGACCCTTTAACTCCGGTTGGCATATTCGGATAATTGACCCACATTAGTTTTACCTTGCTCAGATCACTTTGTTCAATGGATTCGAGGTCGGGAAGCCATCCATTCTTTTCAATAAGATCATATTTTCTTACAATACCACCAACAAGATTTGTAACAGAGGAATACGTGGGATATCCCGGATCGGGGACAAGAACTTCATCTCCGGGATTAATAAATGCCATACTGATGTGCATTATTCCCTCTTTGCTCCCCATCAGAAGAAGTATCTCATTGTCGGGATCCAGATTAACATGAAAATACTTTTTATACCAGTCAGAGAATGCCAACCTCAGACCAGGTATTCCGGAATAGCTCTGGTAGCCATGTACGGTTGGTTTTTTTGCATATTCAATCAGTGCTGAAATAGTATTTTCTGATGGTGGTTGATCGGGGCTGCCGATACCAAGATTAATGACATCAGAACCCTCTCTACGCATACTGTCTATCTGGGCGAGTTTCTGAGAGAAATAATATTCCTGCACATTTCCAGTGCGATCAGCCGGTTTAACTATCATATAGCATGTCTCCTTTAAAATAAACTCCAAGTATCTCGAGGTTACTGGTGTATTTATCCAGAACTCTTTTTATTATATCTGATTTTGTGTTTTTATTTAACTCCAGATCGAGGTAGAACATATATTCCCATTCTCCATTCAGCCGGGGAACCGACTGGATTTTTGACAGGTTTATTTCCAGTTCTGCCAGTTTTACCAATACTTTTGCCAGGGACCCTGGTTTATGTCCTGTTGAGAAACATATTGACACCTTATTGCCTCTGGTGTTACCTTTCTCCTCGCTTCCAACTACCAGGAACCGTGTATAGTTTTGTTTATATGTCTCAATTCCTGAGGCGAGTATTTCCAGACCGTAAATTTCTGCTGCACTTGATGGTGCGATTGCCGCCACCCCTTTGAGCCGTGTTTCGCTAATCTGTCTGGCACTTCCTGCAGTGTCGTCACTCTCAATAAGTGTCATACCGGGAAACTGATTAAGAAAAGTCATGCATTGTGCAAGTGCAATAGGATGAGAGCGGATTTCATGAATATCAGTGATTTTCTGATCAGGAAGAGCCATCAGGTTCTGTTTTATGCGAAGATTATGTTCACCCAGAATCTTCATTCCCGATTCCCTTATAAGAGTGTAATTATAAAGAATACTGCCTGATCTTGCATTTTCAATCGCCATAACGGCAAAGTCAGCCTCTCCTCCCTTAAGAATACTGAGTTCAAGATCGAATGTTGAACAAGGTACAATTTCAATATCATCATAATTAAAGTACTGCCTCGCGGCAACCTCATGAAAACATCCTGTTTCTCCCTGAATTGCTATCTTCATTTTCCGAAAAGTATTAAAAAAAGAAGGGTCCCTCTGTGGGACCCTTGCTTTCATATAATTAATATTATCTGTATACAAAAATCCCTTTATCTGTTTTTAAAATAAAAATAGAAGTAAAAAAAGGAGACAAAATATTTGTATACAATATTCATTTGGTCGCGTTACTGGCTTACAAAAGTAATTGAATTTTTAAAAAAACAAGCAAAAAGCAATAAAAAGTGTGAGATTGGTTAAAAATTATCAGATTAGACTAAATACGATCCCACAGAAAGGCTCTGAAAGAGCCGCAGATGAATAACCCCCGGTGAAACAGGTGCACTAAACTCACCCTCCCTTTTGATTCCCTGGTTTTAAGTGCAATTTTACTAAGAACCAATGTTTTAGCCCCCCTTTAGGGGGTTGGAGGGTCATGCCTTTTTTTCAAAACCTCTTCAATATTTTGCAGATTAACACCTTTTGCTTTCAGTAAAATAAGCAGATGATAAAGCAGGTCAGCTGTCTCATTCCTGAATAAATCAATATTATCATCCTTAGCTTCAATTATTAATTCTATAGCTTCTTCCCCGACTTTCTGTGCAACCTTATTAATACCCTTTTTATAAAGCTTGTTGGTGTACGATTCATCAATGTTATTTTCAATACGCTGGTCTATAACATGTTCCAACTCGTAAATAAATCCTTTTGCAGTTTCATCACCAAAACAGGCAGTACTTCCTGTATGGCAAACCGGGCCTGCAGGATTGACTTTGATAAGAATTGAATCATTATCGCAATCAGATAGGATCTCTTCTACGTATAGATAATTACCGGAGGTTTCTCCTTTGGTCCAGAGACGGTTCTTACTTCTGCTGAAAAAGGTTACCTTTTTTTCCCTTTTGGTTTTTTTGAAAGCCTCCTCATTCATATATCCAACCATCAATACCTGGAGCGTGTTAATATTCTGAATAACAACCGGTACAAGTCCGTTTCCTTTGGTAAAATCAATTTTCATACAGTAAGTTTTAATTAATTTGTTATTTTTTGTCTCCCAAGTTTTGCCCCCCTTCCCCCCTAAAGGGGACAGGGGGCAAAAAATACAGAGTTTCACAGAAAAACTTTAATTATTATCTTATTGCAATACCTTCATGTTTAAGATATTTTTTCAATTCCCGTATATCAAGCTCTCCGAAATGGAATATACTTGCTGCCAGAGCAGCACTGCAGCCCGTATTAAAAAAGACTTCCTTGAAGTGTTTCAGAGTACCTGCTCCTCCTGACGCAATGACAGGGATGTTGCCATTTCTGCTCACCTCCCCGGTAATGTCCAAAGAAAATCCTGTTTTTGTTCCGTCATTATTCATTGAGGTCAGCATGATCTCACCTGCTCCCAGTTCTTCTACTTTTCTTGCCCACCTGACCGTTTTTAATCCGGTGACAGTCCGGCCACCATCAACTACGACAATCCATTCGTCATTAATAAGTTTTGTGTCAATCGCAATTACCACGCACTGACTCCCAAATTGGCCGGCAATCTCAGAGATTAGTTCCGGCCTTCGTACTGCTGATGAATTTATGGTTATTTTATCTGCTCCGGCTTTAATAAGATTTGAAACATCGTTAACCGTATCTATTCCTCCTCCTACTGTAAATGGTATATTTATTTCAGCTGCAATTCTTTCAACCAGTCCGGCAAGCGCTTTCCTGTTTTCAATTGTAGCGGTTATATCCAGGAAAACAAGTTCATCAGCTCCCTGTTTCATGTAGACTTTTGCCAGTTCCACAGGATCTCCGGCATCGATTAGATTTAAAAAATTCACCCCTTTGACTGTTCGTCCGTCCTTTATATCGAGACATGGAATAATTCGTCTTTTTAACATAGTTTTCCCAACTCTTTTAAAGTTATTTTCCCCTCGTATACAGCTTTACCAATAATTGCTCCTTCGCAACCGGCTTCCCTGATATCTTCAATATCTTTAATTGATGAGATACCTCCACTTGCAATCAACTTGATTTTTACTGAGTTCAATATCTCTTTATACAGTGCTGTTGAAGGTCCTTGAAGCATCCCATCTTTCTGAATATCAGTACATATAGTATATTTCACACCTTTTGACCTATAATGAGAGATAAAACTGATTATTTCCTTATCAGAGTTTTCGAGCCAGCCACCGGTTGAGACTCTTCTGTTAATGCAATCTGCACCGAGTATTAATTTTTCCTGTCCTAATTTTGTTAGCCATTCAATGAATAAATGTGGGGCAGTAACAGCAATACTTCCGGCAGTAACCTGTCTCGCCCCGGCGTTAAATACTGTTATCAGGTCCTCATATTTTCTTAATCCGCCGCCAAAATCTATTTTTAATTTTGTCTTCCATGCAATTTTTTCAAGGACCTTAATATTTTCAAGCTTATTATTCTTTGCCCCTTCGAGATCAACAAGATGTATAAATCTTATTCCACTATCTTCGATTTTTAAAGCCACTTCAAGGGGATCTTCATTATAAATTTTCTTTGTATTGAAATCGCCCCTGGTAAGACGTACACACTTTCCTCCAATAATATCAATTGCAACAATTATTCTCATAGCTCCAGAAAATTTCTTAATATTTTTTCACCGGCCTCTGCCGATTTCTCAGGATGAAATTGAGTTGCATAAAAATTATCCTTTTGCATGGCTGCACTGAAAGGCAGGATATAGTCGCATGTTGCCAGGGTACATGCTGAAATTTCGGGATAATAGCTGTGGACATAATAGAGATCGTCTTCAATAGTGAGTCCCTTGAATAAATCTCCTTTCATTGTCAGAAAATTATTCCAACCCATATGTGGAATCTTGTCGACAGGTGGAAACAACCTTACACCGGCATCAAATATTCCCAAACATTTTGTATCACCTTCTTCCGAATGGCTGCACATCAATTGTAAGCCCAGACAAATTCCGAGTACAGGTTGTCTCAAAGAAGCGATAGTATTATCCAGTCCTCTCTCCTTCAGATAGATCATTGCTGAGCTGGCCTCTCCAACACCAGGGAAAATGACTTTATCGGCATTAATTAACTCAGACGGATCATCAGTAATAATGCTGTCGTAACCCAGACGGGTAAGTGAATTCTTCACAGATTTGATATTACCTGCATTATATTTTACAATTGCGATCATAGACTGCCTTTTGTAGTCGGTAAATTGAAGTTATCTGATTGTTTTACTGCCAGTTTTATGGCTTTTGCGAATGCCTTGAATATTGCTTCGATCTTGTGATGTTCATTCTGACCTTCAGCCTTTATATTCAAATTACATTTTGCATTGTCACTGAATGACTTAAAGAAATGGAAAAACAATTCAGTGGGCACTTCTCCGACCTTCTCACGTGAAAATATTACTTCCCATACCAACCAGGCCCTGCCACCAAAATCAAGTGCCACTTGTGCAAGACAATCATCCATCGGCAGAATAAAACTGTATCTTTCAATCCCTTTTTTCTCTCCCAGGGCTTTCAGAAATGCATCACCCATTGCTATAGCAACATCTTCAACAGTATGGTGTTCGTCAATATGCAGATCACCCTTCACCTGTATATTAAGATCGAGGTTTCCATGACGGGCAATCTGTTCGAGCATGTGATCAAAGAATCCGATTCCAGTACAAATTGAACTCTTACCTGATCCATCAAGATTGAGTTCGATCTGTATTTCTGTCTCAGATGTTTTCCGGCTTGTCTTTGCTGTCCGGGGTATCTGTTTTAGATACTTATATATATCGTTCCAGTCTTTTGTAGTTAGTTCAGCTTGCGGACTATTTTCACCACTGATATAAATTACTTTACATCTGAGATTCCTTGCAAGCTCAATATCTGCCCTTCTGTCGCCGATAACGAACGATGAGTCAAGGTCGATTCCACCTGAAAGGTATTGAACAAGCATAGCTGTTCCCGGTTTACGGGTCGGAGCTTTTTGTGAAGGAATTGTTTTGTCGATAAATATTTCGGAGAAGACAACACCCTCACCTTTTAGAATTTCCAACATCTTGTTTTGAACCGGCCAGAAGGTATCTTCGGGGAATGATTCAGTACCAAGACCATCCTGGTTTGTAATCATAACAAGTTCAAAATCAGTCTCCTTTGCTATCTTTGATAAGCTTGATATAACTCCGGGGAGAAAAACCAGCTTCTCGAGACTATCTATCTGCTTATCTTCCGGTTCGATGAGGATGGTTCCATCCCTGTCAATAAAGAGTACTTTCTTCATACAGCAATAGACTTTAATGCGTTAACAAGTTTGTCGTTTTCTGATTTTTTCCCTATTGTAATACGGAGACAGTTATTTATGATGCTGCTTCGGTTTCTGGTAATTATATTCTTATTAACCAATGTTTTATAAATGTAGTCAGCATTTTTAACTTTTACAAGTAGAAAATTTGCATCTGACGGAAAAACCTTTTCCGTAAATTTCATTTTTATCAGATTTGACGAAAGCCTTTCTCTTTCCTTTTTTATCTTAATGACCTGAGTCTTATATTCTTCAATTCTTCCCAGTTTACTTAAAACAGCTTTCTGATTAATTGTACTTATGTTATATGGTGGTTTCAACTTGTTGAAATACTGCATGACAGAACGATTTGAAAAAGCCATTCCAATTCTTGCAGCTGCCAGTCCAAATGCTTTGCTGAATGTCTGCATTATTATCAGATTAGGATATCTCTCAATCAGCCTGATAAATGAAGGCTTCTCACTGAAGTCAATATAAGCTTCATCGATCACAACTATACCTTCAAAATTTGAAAGTATTTTTTCAACATCAGGATAATTCATTGCATTTCCGGTGGGATTATTAGGAGAGCAGATAAAAATCATTTTCAGGTTTTTATCTGAAAACAAAGGACTGACTTTGTTCATATCAATCTGAAAGTTCTCATTCAAAGGAATCCTGATTACTTCAATATCATTTACCGAAGCTGAAACCTGGTACATTCCGTAAGTTGGAGTGAAGGTTAATACCTTATCAATTCCAGGATTGCAGAATATCCTGAAACAGAGATCAATGATCTCGTCACTTCCATTCCCAAGGAAAATCTTTTCCTCTTCAACTCCTTTAACTTTTGAAATTGCTTTTTTCAGATCTCTCTGATAGGGATCGGGATAGCGGTTAAGGTTACCATAAGGATTCTCGTTGGCATCCATAAAAATACCAGATTTGCCACTGAATTCATCTCTTGCGCTAGAGTAGGGAGTAAGTCTGATAACATTTCCTCTTACCAGTTTATTTATATCAACCATTCTGTAAACTTTTAAGTCTGATGCTCACTGCATTTTTATGACCATTCAATAATTCGGCTTCAGCCATAATTTCAATTGTGGGTCCAAGGTTTTTGATCCCTTCTGCACTAATTTCCTGGAAAGATATTTTTTTTAGGAAACTGTCTATTGAGACTCCGCTGTAATTCTTTGCAAATCCGTTCGTAGGAAGTGTGTGGTTTGTACCTGATGCATAATCACCGGCGCTTTCGCAACTGAATCTTCCCAGGAAGACCGAACCTGCATTTGTTACTTTGTCTCCAATTGAACTCGTATCGGAGGTGTTAATAATAAGGTGTTCAGGTGCATACCTATTGCTGAAATCAATGCAATCGTCCAGTGTAGAAAGGAGAATTAACTTGCTGTTTTCCAAAGCTTTCAAGGCGATCTCTTTTCTTGGTAACGACTCCACCTGCTTCACAACCTGAGTTCTTACTCTTTCCATAAGTGTCTGATCGTTAGTCAACAATATTACATGGCTGTCAGGTCCATGCTCGGCCTGAGAAATAAGATCAGCAGCAACAAATTCAGGGCTTGCCAGGCTATCAGCAATTACCAGCACTTCACTTGGACCAGCTGGCATATCTATTGAAACACCATCCTGTTGGACCATCTCTTTGGCTCTTGTAACATACTGGTTACCCGGTCCGAATATCTTGCAGACTTTCGGAATTGTTTCAGTGCCATATGCCATCGCAGCAATTGCCTGAGCTCCACCCACTTTAAATATTTCGGAAATCCCAATGAGCTGTGCAGTATAAAGAATCAGGGGACTAACTTTTCCATTCTTACCGGGAGGAGTACATACCACTATCTCTTTGCATCCTGCCTGTTGTGCAGGTATGCCAAGCATGAGCAGGGTTGAAAAAAGAGGAGCACTGCCACCGGGAACATATAGTCCCACTTTTTCTATCGCTACACTTTTTCTCCAGCATTTTACCCCTTTCATGGTTTCAATAACCGGTTCTTTAGTGAGCTGGGAAGAATGAAATTTTTCAATATTTTTTTTAGCAATTTTTATTGCGTTCTTCAGCTCTTGCGGAATCTGTCCGGATGATTCCTCTATTTCAGTTGAAGATACCTGTAAATTTCCCGGAGGCACACCATCGAATTTATCTGAGTAGTAGTAAATAGCTTTGTCAGCCTCTGATTTAACACGATTTATAATACTTTTGACAATATCCGTAAGATCGCTCCTGTCTATTCCCGGTCTCTCACATAGTGATTCCCAATTCTCTTTTTCAGGAAAAATAATTGATTTCATTACAATATCATTTTTTCGATTGGAATTACCAGTATACCTTCTGCTCCGGCTGCCTTAAGCTGATCAATTCTTTCCCAGAATTCATCCTCTTTTACTACAGAGTGGAGGCTGCACCAACCTTTTTCAACGAGAGGCACTATTGTAGGACTTTTCATTCCGGGAAGTATTGAGCATATTGTTTTTACTGCTGCATCAGGTGCATTCAGCAATATGTATTTATTCTCTTTTGCATTCTTAACTGCCCTTATCCGAAACAATAAACTGTTTAGTATAGCTTGCTTTTCCGGATTGAGGTTTTTATTCCCGATAATAACGGCCTGACTCTTAAGAATGGTCTCAACTTCATGTAATCCATTGGTAAGCAGAGTACTGCCTGAACTTACTATATCGCAAACTGCGTCTGCAAGCCCTATGCCGGGAGCAATCTCTACGCTGCCGCTGATCTCTTCAATTTCAGCAGTTATTTTATTTTTTTTAAAGAATGCGGAAAGGATATGAGGATAGCTTGTTGCGACCTTCTTATTCATGAAATAGCCCACTCCGGGATATTTCTCCTCTTTTGGAATGGCAAGACTCAGCCGGCATTGTGCAAAGCCAAGCTGTTCTATTATAGTTACTTCTTTATTCTTTTCAAAAACCATGTTTTCTCCAAGAATGCCAATATCGGCGACCTGCTGTTCGACATATTGAGGTATATCGTCATCTCTCAGGAACAGAAGCTCCACCGGAAAGTTTTTAGCAGTGGTTTTAAGGACACTGATACCATTTGAGAATTTAATCCCACATTCCTCAAGCAGTTTTTTCGAATGTTCGCTAAGTCGCCCGCTCTTTTGAATCGCAATTTTCAGTACACTCATTTTACTTTTTCAAATGTGTCTGAGCAAACCTGCAGGGAAATAAAAAACCCGTCTGATCTGCTCAGACGGGTTTATAATAATATTATTTGCACACATATCATTATCTTCTCGCCTAAGAGCAAGTATGAAAATGATGATGTGTTAATATATAACTCATTCCTTAATATTATAAATGCAAAGATAGTAAAAAATTAATAAATATTACAAATTTAATAAAAAATATTGCTAAACTCTTTCAGCTACAAGGTCTCCGACCTGGGTAGTTGAATATCCCATTTTGCCGGCTCCCATATCTTTCAATTTATTAGCTGTTACATCCATTATTGCGTTTTCAATTGCCAGGGCAGCTTTTTCTTCACCAAGATGTTCAAGCATCATACCGCCGCATGCAATGGAAGCCAGTGGATTAATGACATTTTTGCCTGTATATTTCGGAGCAGAACCACCAATAGGCTCAAACATTGAAACACCTTCCGGATTAATATTTCCTCCGGCAGCTATTCCCATTCCTCCCTGTGTAATTGCTCCCAGGTCTGTTATAATATCCCCAAACATATTTGTTGTGACAATAACATCAAACCATTCGGGATTTTTGACCATCCACATACAGGTTGCATCCACGTGATAATATTCCCGTTTAATATCTGGATAATCAGCTTTGCCAATCTCATGGAACGCCCTTTCCCATAGATCAAATACGTAGGTTAATACATTGGTTTTTCCACAAAGAGCCAGGGTATTCTTCTTATTTCTTTTTCTGGTATATTCAAAAGCATATCGCAGACAACGTTCAACCTGCATACGGTTATAAACCATATTCTGAATTGCGACTTCATGTGGAGTGCCTTTCATTGTAACACCGCCAATACCTGTATATACATCGCCGGTATTTTCCCTCACAACAACATAATCAATATGCTCAGGCCCTTTATCTTTAAGTGGAGTAGCCACTCCCGGATATAGTTTAATCGGACGAAGATTAATATATTGATCCAATTCAAATCGTAGTTTCAGCAGAATACCCTTTTCCAGTATGCCTGGTTTTACATCAGGATGTCCGATAGCACCCAAAAAAATTGAATCGAACTTTTTTAATTGATCAGTTGCCGAATCAGGTAGTATTTCACCTGTTCTCAGATAACGATCTCCACCAAAATCAAATTCCTCGAAATTCAGCTTAAATCCAAATTTTGAAGCCACGGCGCTCAGTACTTTTTTACCTTCCCTGACAACTTCCGGACCTGTACCATCACCAGGTATAACAGCAATCTTGTATGATTTACTCATAATTATGTTTGTATTTATTATTGTTTATTTCAGGATAAATGTCAGGATATCTGAGGTATATCTATACTTCGGTTAATCTCCTGTCAGCTATTATTTTCATTTCAATATTCTCAACAATGTTCAGCATTCGTTCTGTCGCCTTTATTGCCGATTCAGTCTGGTCTGCATCGAATCCTCTGGTTTTAAATTCTTTTTCATTGTAATTCCAGGTAATAACAGTCTCAACAAAGGCATCGGTTTTACCTCCGGGAGGTATTGATACCTGGTAATCTGTCAATACCGGATATGTTTTCCCAAGTTTGTCATAGATTATATGTAATGCTCTCATAAATGCATCATATTGACCGTCACCTGATGATGTTTCCTGATACAAATTGCCGTCAATCTCGATCTGCACACTGGCAAACGGTTTTAAGCCATATGACAGGGAGAGGGAATAGTTTTTAATAAATATTTTGTAATTGATTTCTTCGCTGCCGAGCACATCAGCTATAATAAATGGCAGATCCTCGGTGGTTACATTTTCTTTTTTATCGCCAAGTTCAATAACCCGCTGAGTCACTTTAGTGAGTGATTCGGGATTAAGAAACAGCCCGAACTCTTCAAGATTCTTTCTGATTGTTGCTTTACCCGATTGTTTACCCAAAGCGTATTTTCTTTTTCTTCCAAACCTTTCAGGGAGCAGATTATTATAATAGAGGTTGTCTTTGCTATCTCCATCTGCATGCACTCCGGATGTCTGTGTAAAAACGTTCTCGCCAATCACAGGTTTGTTCACCGGTATGCGTATTCCGCTGAATGTCTCAACTATTTTACTCGCTTTGGTTATCTCGAATTCATTTATTCCTGTCTCAATATGAATCAGATCGCGAAGAACACCAATTACACTTGACAAAGGGGCATTTCCCGCTCTTTCTCCGAGTCCGTTAATAGTGGTATGAATTCCGGAAATCCCTGCTTTAACCGCTGAAAAGACATTGGCAACTGCCAGGTCATAATCATTATGTGCGTGAAAATCAAAGTGAAGTGAAGGATAACTGTCTATAATCTTTTTACAGAAATCGTAAGTCTGCTCAGGATTAAGTATCCCGAGTGTGTCGGGAAGCATGAATCTTTTGATATTCTCACTCTTCAAAGAATCAAGCAGATAGATTACATAAGATTCGGAATGTATCATACCGTTCGACCAGTCTTCAAGATAGATGTTTACCTCCATATCGCGGCATTCAGCCTTTTTGAGTATTTCTTTTATATCACCCACATGCTGCTCGGGTGTTTTTCTTAATTGCTTTTCGAGATGTCTGAGCGACCCTTTGCAGAGAAGATTTATGACTTTTCCTCCTGCATCATTTATCCACTTAATCGAAATATCTCCGTCGACGAATCCCAAAACTTCTACTTTCCGCTGGAGATTATTATGGCGTGCCCAGTCAGTTATTTGCCTGATAGCCTCAAATTCACCTGAAGAAACACGCGCTGAAGCCACTTCAATACGATCGACTTTCAGATCTTTCAGGAGAAGTTTTGCTATATGGAGTTTTTCGAGGGGTGAGTATGACACACCCTGTGTCTGTTCTCCGTCACGGAGTGTAGTATCCATTATTTCAACTCTCATTTCACAAGACTTTTGTTGTTTTCATAACTTATAATCAGATCCTTCATACTCAAAATAAAGTCAATATCGTCGAGGCCTTTAAGCAAACATTCTTTCTTGTATGGATTGATCGCGAATTTAACAGAAACGCCCGTGGATAATATTGTGAAAGTCTGTTTAGCCAGATCAATTCTGACTTTGGTACCAGGATCGTTCTGTACCATGTCATGAAGTTTTTTCAAAAGATTTTCGGAGATTACTATTGGAAGTAAACCGTTATTCAGGGCATTGTTCATGAAAATATCTGCGAAAAAGCTCGAAACGACTGCCCTGAATCCATAATCAAAGATTGCCCAGACAGCATGTTCGCGGCTTGATCCGCTTCCGAAATTTTTACCGGCAACAAGTACTTTACCGTTGTAGATAGTTTTATTCAGAACAAAGTCATTGTTTTTCTCGCCGGTCTTTGTATACCTCCAGTCGCGGAAAAGATTATCACCAAATCCCTGCCGTGTCGTAGCACTTAAGAACCTTGCAGGTATAATCTGATCGGTATCAACATTTTCAAATGGAAGGGGGACGCAGGTTGACTCAAGAATATCAAATTTAACTTTTGGCATATCAGATTATTTTTTGATTTTATTTTCTGCAGTTATGAATTCCCTTGGATCGGTTATCCTGCCTGTTATTGCAGCGGCAGCAGCAGTATACGGACTAGCCAACAGGGTTCTGGCACCCGGACCCTGTCGTCCTTCAAAGTTCCTGTTTGATGTTGAAACCGCATATTTCCCCTGCGGAATTTTATCTTCGTTCATGGCCAGACAGGACGAACAACCAGGTTGCCTTACCTCGAAACCGGCATTCTTGTATATTTCGACAAGACCTTCAGCAACCATTTGTTCCTCTACCTTTTTTGAACCAGGGACTATCAGTGCAGTTATATTATTTGCCTTTTTTCTTCCGTTTATGATCTGTGCAAATGCTCTGAAATCTTCAATCCGTCCATTTGTACAGCTTCCGATAAAGACATAGTCTACAGGATGACCAAGGAGTTTCATCCCGGGTATAAAACCCATATAATCCAGTGACTTTATAAATGACGAAGAGGCATTTTTTCCAATTTCATCTGATAAAGGAATTGTATCATCCACAGCCATTCCCATCCCGGGATTTGTGCCATATGTGATCATTGGTTTTATTAAGCTGGCATCAAATTCAAGTTCACTGTCAAATGACGCGACAGCATCGCTCTTGAGTTTTCTCCACTCGCTGACAGATGAATTGATATCTTTAATTCCGGATATTGAAGGAAGCTTTTTCAGGTAATCAAATGTCACTTCATCTGGTGCAATTAACCCTCCGCGGGCACCCATCTCAATGCTCATATTACAAACAGTCATTCTTGCCTCCATACTGAGACTTTTAATTGCAGGTCCACAGTATTCGACAAAATATCCTGTTGCCCCGCTGGCTGAAATTTGCGAAATGATGGACATGATTATATCTTTGGAAGTCACGCCGTTATGAAGTTTTCCTTTCAAAGTGATCCTCATCTTTTTTGGTTTTGGCTGAAGAATGCACTGTGTTGCGAGAACCATCTCAACTTCACTTGTTCCTATACCGAATGCTATTGTTCCAAATGCTCCATGGGTTGATGTATGACTATCACCACAGACTATAGTCATACCAGGCAGAGTATATCCCAGTTCCGGACCAATAACATGTACTATCCCGTTTTTTGGATGGTTGAGACCAAACAATTCAATACCATATTTTTGGCAGTTTTCACTCAATCTTTCAACCTGGGTACGCGATAATTCGTCCCGGATTTGGAGATGCTGGTCCTTAGTTGGTATGTTATGGTCGGCAGTGGCAATAGTTCTATCGGGTCTGAATACGGGAATGCCGCGTTTTTTCAGACCATTAAATGCCTGTGGACTGGTTACTTCGTGGATATAGTGTCTGTCGATGTAGAGAACATCAGGTCCGTCTTCAACAGATTTTACCACATGTTCATCCCAGATTTTGTCGAAAAGTGTTTTTGCTTTCAAAATTGTATTTTTTTAGTTTTTCTTTGTTTTTTGCCCCCCTGCCCCTTTTTACCTCTCCCTAAATCCCTCTCCCAGGGGAGAGGGACTTAATGATTCTTTTTCTTGCTCCCCTTCTCCCCATGGGATTGGGGAAAAGTCAAGCCCCCCTTGGGGGGTTTGGGGGTCACTTTATTTTTGAAAGAGCGTCAATAAAAGCTTCTACGGAAGCAGTAATGATGTCGGTATTCGCGGAAAATCCATAATAGATTTTTCCCTGGTGTTCAACCTGGATGTGCACCTTACCGAGGTCATCACTCCCTTTGGTAATAGCCTGGATCAAAAATTCCTCGAGATGCACTGTTTTACTTATCAGCTGTTTAACGGCTGTAAATGCTGCATCGATAGGCCCATTGCCGGAAGCAGTTGAGAAATGCACCTCTCCATTAATTTTTACTCCTACCGTAGCAACCGGAATCAATGATTTTCCACATGAAACCTGAAGGAGATCAAGTTTGAGAGATTTCTCTCCCTGGAAAACAACGCCGGCAAGAATTCTTATATCTTCATCGTTGATATCTTTCTTCTTATCTGCGAGCAGAAGGAAGCGATAGTAAATATCATCAATCTCCTCTTTTCCAAAGTTGAATCCGAGTAATTCAAGGCGGTGATTTAGAGCAGCCCTGCCACTGCGGGCTGTCAGGATTATTGAAGACTCTCTGATACCAACTTCTACCGGATCTATGATTTCATAGTTTTCCCTGTTCTTAAGAACGCCATCCTGATGAATACCAGAGGAGTGTGCAAATGCGTTTCTTCCAACTATTGCTTTATTGGCCTGAACAGGCATGCTCATAAGAGTTGAAACAAGCCGGCTTGTGCTAAAGATGAGTTTTGAATTGATATCGGTTACCAGGTTAAGGTCATGATGACTCTTTATAATCATAGCAATCTCTTCAAGAGAAGTATTGCCGGCTCTCTCTCCGATTCCATTAATTGTCACTTCAACTTGTCGTGCTCCGTTAATTATACCCATCATTGTATTGGCAGTTGCCATACCCAGATCGTTGTGACAGTGTGTCGAAATGATAGCTTTATCTATATTCGGAACATTCTCTTTCAGATATTTTATCTTCTGACCGTATTCTTCAGGAAGACAGTAACCAGTTGTGTCAGGTATATTTACTACTGTAGCTCCGGCTTTTATTACGGCTTCGATAACTTTTGCCAGGTATTCATTTTCACTTCTGCCGGCATCTTCAGCATAAAACTCAACATCGTCGACAAATTTTCTTGCATATTTGACTGCATCTGATGCTCTTTTAATTATCTCTTCCGGAGTTGTTTTGATTTTGTATTTTATATGGAAAGGAGACGTGCCGATACCGGTATGTATTCTCTTTCTTTTTGCATACTGAAGCGCATCAGCTGCGACTTCGATATCTTTTTTAACAGCCCGTGTCAGTGCACAGATCACAGGATTTGTAACAGCCTTTGATATTTCAACCACTGATTTGAAATCACCCGGGCTTGAAATAGGGAAACCAGCTTCAATTACATCAACACCAAGAGCTTCCAGAGCCTGGGCAACTTCAATTTTTTCAATTGTATTTAACTGGCAACCGGGCACCTGTTCTCCATCCCTTAGGGTGGTATCGAAAATAATGACCTTATCTTCCATAATTATAAATTATTTGTAAAAGATTTTTATTTCACGGGTCTTAGTTTTCTCACTGCAGCACCTGCTCTCCACATTTCTGAATTACCAAGTTCATTAAGCTCGGCATCCAGTACCTGTTTATAATTGGCAGCGCCGGTTGACTTGAGCACTCTCACACATTCTTCTCCTGATTTTACCTTTTTATACAAGTCGGTGAAGACAGGAAGGGTTGCTGCTTTAAACTTTGGACGCCAGTCCAGCGCTCCACGTTGTGCTGTTGCACTACAGTTAGCATACATCCAGTCCATTCCTTTTTCATCAACCAGTCTGATTAAGCTCTGCGTCAATTCCTCCACGGTCTCATTAAATGCCTCAGAAGGGCTGTGTCCATTTTCCCTTAAAACCTGGTACTGTGCATCCATAATTCCTGCAAGAGCACCCATCAAAACCCCTCGCTCTCCCGTCAGATCGCTGTAGACCTCTTGTTCAAAAGTTGTCGGGAAAAGATAACCCGAACCAATCGCAATGCCTAACGCAATTGTCCGTTCTTCTGCTTTCCCGGTAAAATTCTGAAAAACTGAATAACTTGAGTTTATACCGGAACCTGCAAGGAAATTACGTCTTACACTTGTTCCTGATCCCTTTGGCGCAACAAGTATAACATCAACAAAGGAAGGAGGGATAACGCCAGTATGTTCCTTATAGGTAATAGAAAACCCATGGGAGAAATAAAGTGCATCTCCCTTTTTAAGACATGGCTTCAGTTTTGGCCAGAGTATACGTTGGGCAGCATCCGATACGAGATATTGAATAATGGTACCCTTCTTCACGGCTTCCTCAATAGGAAACAAAGTTTTCCCCGGAATAAAACCATCAGCAACAGCTTTGTCCCAATCGGCTTTAAACTCGGGTGCCTGTCCGATAATTACATTAATACCATTATCCTTCATGTTCATTGCCTGAGCAGGACCCTGAACGCCATAACCAATAACTGCGACTACTTCATTTTTAAGTACTTCGCGGGCTTTTGAAAGTGAAAATTCTTCTCTTGTAACTACATTCTCGACGACGCCGCCAAAATCAATTTTTGCCATTTTCTTAAATATTAAATATGTATTAATTAAGTATTTCTATTGTTTCTGTTTTAAAACGGTTAGCTTCATCCATCTCTTTAAGATATGCATTTAACTCCTTAACCTGTTTGGTTATTGCTACTCTGCCTGATTTTGCAAACTGCAATAAACCAAAGGGTTCAAGCTGAGCAAGCAATTCAGCTATTTCTGTTTTATGGCCCGTCTTTTCAATTACCATGTATTCAGGAGAAACCTCCAGAATTCTTGCATTATGGCCCCTTACTATATGGTCAATAACATTACCGGACATCATTCCGTTTGTAGTAACCTTGAACAAAGCAATCTCCTGATAAATAATCTGGTCGGATGAATGAACAAAAACTTTTAATACGTCTATAAGCTTTTCCATTTGTCGTGCCACTTTCTGGACCATCTCGCTTGTTGTCTTTACAACTATTGTAAGGAGATAAACTCCTTTTACTGCAGATTCCGAAGCTGTGAAACTGTCAATATTGATCTGTCTTCTTGTTAGTATTATTGTTATCTGACCAAGGATGCCTATATGGTCCTCAGTGAATATCGATATTGTAAATTCCTGTTTCATATTATTAATATTAATAAGTCAATCTTACTTCGGAAACTGATGATCCGGGTTCAACCATTGGGAAAACATTTCCTTCCTTCTCAATTGCAATTTCGAGCACGAATGGCCCGTCAGCAGCCAGCATTTCTTCAAGAGAACCCATAAGATCTTCTCTCTTCGAAACTTTTTTAGCAGGGATATTAAATGCACTGGAAATCATTACAAAATCAGGATTTATCATCTGGGTCGAAGCATATCTCTTATCAAAAAACATATCCTGCCATTGACGTACCATACCCAGATAATTATTGTTGAGCACAATGATTTTAAGAGGAACATTATATTGCATTATTGTACCCAATTCCTGTATTGTCATTTGGAAACCTCCATCTCCGACAAAGGCAATGACGGGTTTATCGGGCCTCCCTATTTTAGCGCCTATTCCTGCCGGAACTCCGAATCCCATAGTTCCCATTCCGCCTGATGTAACAAAACTGTTTGGATTGATGAACTTGTAATATCTTGCAGCATACATCTGATTTTGTCCGACATCCGTTACAATTATTGCTTCCCCTTTCGTCAGCTCTGATATGCGGCTGACGACCTCACCCATTTTTAAATCCCCTTTTTCAGGTCTTGTTTCTGGTATTATAACTTTCTCGTATTCAGTCTTGTCACAGATCCTGAATTCTCTGATCCATTTTTCAAAAGAGTTTGCATTGACAAGGGTTGTAAGGTAACAGAGTGCATCTTTCGCATCATTGTGTATTTCAACATCGACCATTACATTTTTATTTATCTCAGCCTCATCGATCTCAATGTGTATTATCGTTGCCTTTTTAGCATATTTCTTAAGATTTCCGGTAACACGGTCATCGAATCGCATACCTATTGCTATAATAAGGTCGGCTTCATTTGTAAGAAGATTTGGTCCGTAATTGCCATGCATACCAAGTAACCCGGTGAACAAGCGATGATCGGAAGGGAATCCGGAGAGGCCAAGCAGGGTCAATGCAACTGGTATTCCCGTTTTTTCAGAAAATGCCTTCAGCTCTTTTTCAGCTCCTGACATAAGCACTCCGTGTCCGGCCAGTATAAGAGGTCTCTCAGCATGGTTAATCATGATAGCGGCAGATTCTATTGCTTTTGTATGCAATGGAATATGAGGATTATAGCTTCTGATATAGTCGCATTTTTTATATTTGAAATTAAGTTTTTCAAGCTGGGCATCTTTTGTTATATCAATAAGAACAGGTCCCGGACGTCCTGATTTAGCTATATAAAATGCTTTTGCAATCACATCAGGTATATCCTGTGGTTTTTTAACCTGGCAGTTCCATTTTGTAACCGGCATAGAAACTCCAATAATATCGGTTTCCTGAAATGCATCTGTGCCTATAAGTCCTGATACTACCTGGGCCGTTATGAATACAACCGGAACTGAATCAAGAAATGCATTGGCAATCCCGGTTACCAGGTTTGTAGCGCCCGGCCCGGAAGTGGCAAAGCATATTCCCGGTTTACCTGTAACCATCGAATAAGCCTGAGCGGCATGTGCAGCTCCCTGTTCATGACGGGTAAGAATATGGTGAAGCTTATCCTCGTAATCCATAAGTTTGTCATAGACAGGCATAATTGCACCACCGGGGTAACCAAAAATAGTATCCACTCCCTCCTCAACCAAACAATTCAGAAGAGCTTCAGCTCCAGTAATTTGTTCCTGTCCATTGATTCGTTCTGTAACTTGTTCTGTTTCCTTTTCAGTCTTCATATACATTATTGTCTAATTGTCTAGTTGTCTTGTTTTTGCCCCCCATCCCCCATAAAGGGGGGCTAATTCTCTCTCTATTTGAATATACACTTTTGTCTTTTTACTTTCTTTGTCCACCATAGCTTTAGCGAAGGTGGATTGTCTTTTATCTTTTAATTGCACCCTGCACTATATTAACCTTATTGCTCCCATATCAGCAGAACTTACATTTGCAGCATAAGCTTTCAATGCAGAAGAAATTTTGCGGTTACGCTTTTCAGGTTTGTATGCTCTTTCTCCTTTTAATTCTTCTTTTTTTTGTCGCTTTTTGAGTTCAACATCAGATAAAAGGACATTTATTTTTCTTGCCTGAATGTCGATTTCTATACGATCACCCGTACTGATCAGAGCAAGTTCACCTTTTGATGCTGCCTCGGGAGATACATGTCCGATTGAAAGACCAGAGGTACCTCCGGAAAACCTTCCATCGGTAATAAGTGCACATTTTTTATCAAGTCCCTTCGATTTCAGGTATGAAGTAGGGTAGAGCATTTCCTGCATGCCCGGACCTCCTTTTGGGCCTTCATATCTTATAACTACCACTTCTCCTTCTTTTACAGTACCCTGAAGGATTCCATCTGCTGCATCCTCCTGTGATTCAAATATCCTCGCAGTCCCGGTGAATGAATACAGGGAAGAATCTATTCCTGCAGTTTTAACTATACACCCATTGCGTGCTATATTTCCATAAAGTACCGCCAAACCACCGTCTTTGCTGTATGGGTTTTCAACGGACCGGATGCATCCGTTTTTCCTGTCGCTGTCAAGTTCTTTATATAAAGTGTTATGTGAACCCATCAAAAGGTTTTTTTCCATAGAAGGGGCGCTTTTGAATATCTCAAAAGCAGCCGGGAGGGCTTTTCCACTCAGAATATCCCAGTCCGAAACAGCTTCATGAAGGGTCAGATAATCTACCCTTTTAACAGAGGTGTCTAAAAGGTTCCCACGTTCAAGTTCTCCCATAATACCTAAAATTCCCCCTGCACGATTAACATCCTGAACATGATATTGTGAGCTCGGGGCAACCTTGCATATGTTGGGGATTCTTCTTGAAAGTTTATCGATATCTTTCATTGTGAAATCAACACCAGCCTCCTGAGCTATAGCAAGGAGATGAAGAATAGTATTTGTTGATCCGCCCATAGCAATGTCGAGCGACATTGAATTCTTGAATGCTTCTTTTGTCGCAATCGCACGGGGAAGAACCGAGACATCACCTTCATTGTAATACCTGTTGGTAAGATCGACAATTAATCCTGCAGCTTTTTCAAAAAGCTTCACTCTGTTCACATGAGTAGCAACAATGGTTCCGTTCCCCGGAAGTGAAAGACCCAATGCCTCCGTAAGACAATTCATCGAGTTGGCGGTAAACATACCTGAACACGATCCACATGTAGGACAGGCCGATTTTTCGATCTCAGACAAATCCGTATCGCTTATTGAATCATCAGCGCCTGCAACCATTGCATCAACCAGATCAAGATACCTGTTTTTAAAACGGCCGGCTTCCATTGGTCCTCCTGATACAAAAACAACCGGAATGTTTATCCTCATGGCAGCCATCAGCATCCCGGGAGTAATCTTATCGCAATTACTTATACAGATCATTGCATCTGCAAGATGGGCATTACAGACATACTCGATGCTGTCAGCTATTAATTCCCTCGAAGGGAGAGAGTAGAGCATTCCTTCATGACCCATAGCAATTCCGTCATCAATGGCAATTGTGTTGAATTCAGCAGCAAAAAAGCCTCTCTTCTCAATCTCCTTTTTAACAATCTGCCCAATCTCATGAAGATGAGCATGGCCGGGTACAAACTGTGAAAATGAATTGACAACAGCAATTATAGGTTTTCCCATTTGAGATTCCTTCATCCCGTTTGCACGCCACAGGCTTCTGGCACCTGCCATATTCCTGCCGGTTGTTGTCTTTGAGCTTCTGAGCTGGTTCTTCATTTGTAAAAAATCAAATTAAAAAAAAAGCTTTCCGGTTTCCCGGAAAGCTTCTGTATGTCTATAGTATCACATATTATTCCCGGGTCATGTGCGCTGAGCAAGAATGAGGATGAGGACAATAATATGGATTAAAGATATTCTCATGGTTTTGTTCTAAATTGACGCACAAATGTACCTATATTTTTAATATATCAAAGGAAAAGTGCTTTTTATTTTCATTTTTGTTAAATTCCTACATAAAAAAGCACAATATTCTCATTTGTATATGCTCTGAAGATTAACAAGTTACGCCTTCTATCTTTTCTATTTAGCTCTATGAAGTAGACTTTTCTGACTACATGTTCCGAATTCTTATAATCCTGATATTAGATCTTCTAAATATTTATTATCTTGTACATAATATTGTAATCTTCATAACAAGCTGAATATGAAAATTATCACTCTTCTGCTTGCAGCTTTTTTTTGCATATCTGGTTCGAATGCACAGATGAAGCCGTCCGGAAATCAGACAGGTCGGAGGCTTGAAAAAGTGATCAATTCACAATGGACATTCAATTATTTTCCGGATGAGACTGCAAATAAAGGTTATGAACTTCCCGGAACCGATGATTCAAAATGGTCTGCCATAAGCCTTCCGTATACATGGAATACCTATGAAACAACTGGTGAGCTTCATCCTTTTATTAAGAACACTGCCGAAAGCGACAACCCATACTGGCGAATAGGATGGGGTTGGTATCGTAAACATTTTTTAATTAACAGGGAATATTCCGACAGGAAAGTATTTATTGAGTTTAAAGGCGTGCAGAAATATTGCAAGGTTTGGCTTAACGGCAAATATGTCGGGGAAGCTAACATCGCGCACAAATCTTTTGATTTTGATATTACTCAATTTATTAAACCCGGTGAAGATAATTTACTTGCAGTGGCAGTAAATAATCTTAAAACGGATGAGTCTGATAAAGCCCCTGAGGGTGAAGTAAATTTTAATGTTTACGGGGGAATTTGTCATGACGTGACTATTGTGCTTAAAAATAGTCTTTATATACCTATACAGGGATCATCAAGCCACGATGGTGGTACTCTTGTCATTACACCGCAGGTAACAGAAAAGGAGGGGATTGTGAGGATTCAAACCTGGGTGAAAAATGATAATCCACAAAAGAAGAACTGTACATTGCAAACTTCTATCTCCGATACCACAAACAGAATTGTACAGGTAATTAAATCTGATGCCATTTTAACTCCCGGGCAATTATTTATGTTTGATCAGACATTTAAACCAATTAAAAACCCTCATCTCTGGTCAGACAAGGTTCCTTATCTCTACAAGATTTATACAGAGGTAATTGATGGAAAGACAGTTACAGATGCCTATGCAAGTCCGCAGGGATTGAAATTTACTTCAACGGGAGATACAACCAGATTGGAGACTGATTCCAGGATTATAAACGATTTAGAAGAAGTTCTTCATAAAAACATGAGTGAAAACCATGTTATTTCTGCAAAGTCGACTGTTTCTGATGAGCCATCGAAGATAATTCTCACTAGTTCACATCAGAAAATTACGGCTGACCGTGGTTCAGTTGTTATATTATCTGCAGATATTTTTGATTCAAAGGGTAGTCGGGTAAGTGGGGCAACTAACACGATAAAATGGAATGTTTCAGGACCGGCAAAATTAATTGGTCCTATTGTTTATGAATCTGTAGTTAATACGCGTCAGCAGACTGATGGAGTCTGGTATATGAATATGCCGGTTTCGAATGTTATCAGGTCAACAGGAAAAGCAGGTAAGATACACGTTACAGTTTCGGCAAGCGGCCTGGCCTCAGGATCATTAGATATTATTGCGGAAGAATTAGAATCTGACAATACCATTCTTACTGAACCGGTACTGCAGGATGAAGGACGAGTAGCGGTTGCCAGATTATTACTCATTGCCAATAGGTTGGACGATGTACTAGTTGAGATAAAGCCGGCTTCGGATGAATTTAACTTTGGTCTTTCTGAAAAACCCGGATATGCAAGGGTGATCAGAGAGTACATAAAAAAGAATAATTCGTCAGTTGATACCACGTCAATCGAATTTAAAACCCTGATAGATCTATTTGCCGTCCAACTGTTAAATTCTAACGGTCGGCTTATTGCCGATGATTATAATTTCAGTGTTGATCATTACAATAATTGCCGGTTAATATCCGGGTATATCAACAGTACAAAACTTCCGGTGCTATTTAAGGATGGGTTAAAGAAGTTCTATTCAGACGCAATTATAAAGAAAGGAAGCGAAAAAAATGCAGGTGAAGAGATGAACTGGCTCAACTGGATACCTTCCGGCGGCACAGTGGTAATAGTTCAAAGTGAGAAAACATATACCGACTTGAAAGGTGTTATCTTAACAAAGAATTCAGGGCTTACGGAAATAATCAGTGTGGTTTATCCGCAATTTAACAATTTTTCTGAGGAAGCAAAGGAACGGGCTTTGATTTTTATCAGTAAAGTGAATCCTTATATTCATGTTACCACAACCGTCGGACAGGGAAAGGAAGGAGATAATGCAAAAAAGACAAATTTATTATATACTGCAGAAAAAGGACAGCCAATTTTGATTCCTTTGCTTAAATTTATTAGTGAATGATATATTTTTAGGAAATGAATTAACTCATATTAATCACCCCGGCTCCGCCAGGATGGTGCCAGCCCTAATACTTTCGATAAGGCACGGTTATTAAGAAATAACATGACAGAAGCTGAGAAAATTGTGTGGGATAAGTTGAAAAATAGAAATGTTTTTAAAGCCAGATTCCGAAGACAACATCCGCACTTACAATGCAGACGTTGAATTCAATAGGTGTAATTGATTTCCTGACATCTTTGCCGTATGTTGATCAAAAAAGAATAGGAGTGACCGGGGAATCAGGCGGAGGGACACAAGCCTTTCTTTTAACTGCTCTTGACGAAAGGATAGCCTTTAGCGTGCCTGTTGTAATGGTCTCATCCTATTTTTTCGGTGGTTGTCCTTGCGAGAGCGGCCTTCCGATCCACTCATGCTCCGATATGGGAACAAACAACGCTGAAATTGCTGCCATGGCATCACCGTGCCCAATGCTTGTTGTTTCCGATGGCAGTGTTTTGTTTTGTTCAGACTGAGATGAAGGTGAATTCTGATGCGTTTTGTTGTAATTCTTTACGACCTGTTTGCCTGAGAGATATCCTAGCAATGCACCTGCGAAAACATCAGAGCCCCAGTGTTCATGCTCTGTCAGCCGAGATATTCCAACCAGCGTGGCGGCGGAATAGAATAAAACCAGAACTGCCTTGTGATCACAGTATTGAGTCGCAAATGCGGTAGCTATAGAGAATGCTGTAGCGGTATGACCAGAGAAATGTAAGATGCTTTAGGTCTTTCTCTTCCTGTAAGTTGTTTAATTATCTGTGTCCATATACCCGAGGTTATCATAGCCTGGGTTGCAAGTAAGCTTGTCTGAACGCCTTTTTCATTTCTAAATACTGCGCTTATCAGTCTGCTGAATAAAGAATCCCTTCATAAATGAAAAAAATGACCACGAAATGAGTCAGGTTCCTGGAAAAAATCCGGATTGTTTTTGAACTGATCATTGAAAGCATACTAAATCAAAGGTAAATCAAATATCAATAAGAGAGATGTTCGTTTTTCATATTGGTTAGCATAATGATCATTTGTAATTAATCAGGAGATCCCTCGCTGGCGCTCAGGGATGACATAGTCCTTAGCGGTACCAGGGGACAGAAGTGGCGATTTGCAGGTGAATCGCTGACTTTAACGACAATTAGTTATGCAAATCGTCACTTCTGCCCCCATAACCACCTAATTGCCATGTCATCCCGAGTGTTTATTCAATTTTTTTGCACTCCTGCCATTATGACAACATATACAGTTTGACCGTCCTTCGAATAATGCATTACTGTCTGTTTCCTGGCATGGTTCCGGGAGATTAAGCCTCCAGGTATGGTACTTCTGGTACTTCAAGAATGTCCGATTAGTAGCATTTCATTTCCTATTGGCCTTCCGGGTGTATTTTTTTACTTCACTAAAATGGTTTGGTGATTTAAGAATCTATATAAAATGAAAAAGGCCGTAGGCCTTAGATATATTAACATCGGGCTTCGCCCGATGTCGAACTTCAACAAAAATTATCAAGCCCCGTAGCGGGCGAAATAAAAACCTCAGAGATATCTTTCTTCAAAAGGAATCCCATATGCGTCTAAAAGGTTCTTATACTCATCTGTAAATGATACTTTTTCATGATGTTTCTTCTGGTTCAATATATACCTTCTTACCGCATCAACACCTGAATTACTGACTGAGAATCCACCATAGCCATCCTGCCAATAGAAATTGCTGTAATGAGCACCCTTCGTTTTTAACCACTTCGATGAACTCTTTTTGAGCTCTTCTGCAAGATCAGCCGGAGCCATGGTCTTTGGAAGAGTGCATAATATGTGAATATGGTCGGAGGTTCCGCCAATTTGTAACGGAATTGATTTATAATTCTTAAGAATTCCTCCCAAATAAGAGAATAACTCATTTTCAATGTCTTCCCTAATTAATTTTACATTGTCTTTGGTATGAAAAACAATGTGAACATAGATTTGAACAAATGACTGTGACATAATTATTCCATTTGACCAAATTTATGAAATCTTATTAAAATTATAGAATATTATTGGTTCTTTAGGCTGAATTTATTTCGCCCGCTACGGGGCTCATTAAGATTTTGTGTCTTTAGATGCAGGGCGTTGCCCTGCTTTATTGTATTATGCCCCTAACGGGGCTGATCGAATACAAACTGGTCCGGATTATTGAACCTATGGAATTACAATTTAAATTCAAGTTCCACAGTTCTAAAGACTTCAAACTTTACTTCGATGAATTAGGGTATTTAAACAATCAAAATACTAAAAGTTGTCATTAGTAGCGCCAGCAAGGGATCTCCCAATCTTATTATCGCTCTTAGTTTGGATATCCTGAATCATAATTTTATCTCATAGGTATTCAAATATCAAATAATCATTTTTCTCAAGATTAGTCCTTATCTATTTGGAGAAAAGCAAATAATTCATACTTTTACCATCCTGGTTCTTTAATTTTAATTGATTAAAAATGAAGAACTTAGTAATTATCAATTAATTGACCTAAGTATTAAAAATTAAACCTGATCAAAATGAAAAAAAGAAGTATTATTTCGATTGTCTTGTTAATGGCTCTAGCAGGCCTTACGTTTACCGCATTCTATTCGTTTAAAGCAACTCCACAGAAGAACATCGGTCTACAGTTGTATTCAATCCGTGATTCCATTAAAAAGGATGTACCTGCTGCAATTGCCAAGGTCGGCAAAATGGGCTATAAATTTGTTGAACCGGCAGGCTATGGAGATGGAAAACTTTACGGTATGGAACCAGCTGCCTTTAAGGCTCTCTGTGAAAAGAATGGTTTGAAAGTTCTGAGTTCACATGTTGGTCAGGCCCTCCCTGATCCTGCCAATATGGCTAAGACTATGGCCTGGTGGGATGACTGTATTGATGCTCATGTTGCCGTAGGTGCTAAATTTCTTGTTCAGCCATTCATGGGTGCAAACGCATATCGCAGTCTAGATACACTGAAGATGTATTGTGATTATTTTAATAAGATCGGCGAGAAATGCAAAGCCAAAGGTATACAGTTTGGATACCATAATCATGACAAGGAATTCTCTACCAAGCTCAACGGACAGACAATTTATGACTTCATGCTGGCAAATACTGATCCTAAAAAAGTTACGTTCGAGATGGATCTTTACTGGACCAGAATTGGTGGCGCAAATCCGGTTGATTATTTTAATAAATATCCTGGCCGTTTTCAGCTATGGCACATAAAAGATAAAAAAGAAGTAGGCGCTGATGATTTTATGAAGTTTTCTGAGATCTGGGCTGCCGCTAAGGTATCAGGTATGCAATATGGTGTTGTGGAGGTTGAGGAATACAATTTCGACCAGTTCACAAGCTGCAAGATAAGTATCGATTTTCTGAATGCAACACCATATGTTGTAATGCCAAAGTAGCTATCATAGTCCGTTAAAATATTTATATTTAAGGGGGAGAGCACCAGATTTTCTTGGCGCTCTCCCTCTTTTTCTATTTTTATTCTCTACTGACCTTTTAAATAAGATGAAACTCAGAATAAGTGTTTTCATTGGGGTTTTTATAACAGTCACAGGATGTCAAAGTGACTATTATTCGGTAAACTATTTCCAGTATATCCTGAAAACAGATTCGCATTTATTATGAAGCAGAGAATGTAAAATCTTTCGATGATGTGGTTTAATTGATTTAAAAATATCAAACAATTTTTCAAAATTAAAGTTAAAAATTAAAACAATTATATATATTTACACGTGAAAGTACACGTGTAAGTAAATGCATCCATTAAGTATGAAAAAGAAAATCATTCTCATTGTCCTAATTGCATTGCCATTGCTGCTATTAATTACATGTAAAACCAATAAAACTACTGTTGCAGAAACTGCAGCTCCGGCATTCCGCTCGTGGGCACCCACTCCTCCTATGGGTTGGAACAGCTGGGATTGTTATGGTCCGACTGTTGTGGAAGCCGAAGTTAAAGCTAATGCTGATTACATGACAGAGCATCTTAAGAAGTTCGGATGGGAGTATATTGTTGTTGATATAAGATGGTATGTGGCAAATGATAAAGCGGGGGGATATAATGAGAAAAATGCGATTATTAACATTGATGATTATGGCCGTCTGATTCCAGCCGTTAATCGTTTTCCTTCATCGGCGAATGGAAAGGGTTTTAAACCTCTTGCCGATTATATACATGGGAAAGGCCTTAAATTTGGAATTCATGTAATGCGTGGAGTACCGGTGCTAGCTGTAAAAAATGAGTCGCCTGTTTTCGGGACAAACATAACTGCAAAGGATATCTTTTCGCCGGAGGGACAATGCGAATGGCTTAAGGATATGTATACGATTAATCATTCTAAAAAGGGGGCCCAGGAATATTATAATTCCATAATGCAATTGTATGCCTCGTGGGGCGTTGACTTCCTGAAAATTGATGATCTCTCTTCCCCATATCATACCGAAGAGATCGAAATGATAAGGAAGGCAATTGACCATGCTGGCAGAAAGATTGTCCTGAGCACATCCCCGGGCGCAACTCCCCCGGAATTTGCAAATCACATCAGGCAAAATGCCAATATGTGGCGCACTGTTGGAGATTTCTGGGATAACTGGCCGGCACTTAAAAACCAGTTTGCAATTTTTAAAATCTGGGAAGGAATTGGGGTGAAAGGTTGTTACCCCGATGGCGACATGCTTCCGCTCGGAAAGATCGGTCTGAGGGCGGAACGTGGTGAACCTCGCATGACAGCATTCACGAAGGATGAACAATACACACTTATGACTTTGTTTGCCATATTCAGCTCCCCTCTTATGTTTGGCGGCGATCTGCCCAGTAATGATGCTTTTACAAGTTCTTTGATAACAAATAAATATGTTCTGAATGTAAACCAGAATAGTATTAACGGGAAGCAAATTTTCAGGGAAAATGATCTTGTAGCCTGGACTGCTGACGATCCCAAAACCGGTGATAAATACCTTGCTCTCTTCAATGCCTCAGATAAATCAGGCACTTCTGAAATATCAGTTAAATTTGAACAAATGGGACTCTCAGGACAACATGAAATTACAGATCTCTGGAACGGTGAAAAACTCGGGAAGTTTAATGGTGAGTTTAACAGGCCGGTAAATAGTCACGGTGCAGGTCTTTTCAGGATACATTAGTGAAAAAACATGAAAAAATGAAAAAAATGAAAAACATTACTGTTTTTGTTTCATTGTTGCTATCAATATTACAAGCAACCGGTTTATTAGCTCAATCGGTCAGCTTACTTTGGTACAACCAGCCTGCCCTATATTTCGAAGAAAGTCTGGTGCTGGGTAATGGTAAAATGGGTGCATCAGTATTTGGAGGCGTGAAGTCAGACAAAATATATTTAAACGATGCAAGATATGTAACCGGCCCTGATCCGGTTGCTGCAGCAGCACATATGGCAGCTGATCGGGTGCGTTACGATATGGGGCGGACGAAATATTGGGAAATAGGTAACGAAAATTATGGAGACTGTGAGTGGGGCTACCGTATAGATGTTGATGCCAATAAAGACGGGCAGCCTGAGTACCTGACCGGTAACCTGTATGCCAGGCATTTTAAAGTCTTTGCAGATTCTATGAAAAAGGCTGTTGTCAAAACCGGAAAAACCATCTATATTGGTGCTATGATGCAGGAATCACCTACACAATCGTGGCAGACGATCACCACCAAGACCTGGAACACAACTATGATTACTGAAACATCGACCGTTACGGAAGGGGGAAAAGTATTAGGGAAAGCTTCCGATGTTCAGGTTTTAAAAAAGGAAAACGGACAACTTGTATGCTATATCGGGTCGGGAAAGTATTCCTTCAGGATAAATAAATAACTTCGTAAAACTAACTTAATTTTACTTCTATCTGTTTTTTAATAGAATAACATATTTTTAAAGAACTTAATTTATTGAAAATGACAAAAGTGGGTTTATTTGGAATTGGACTGGATACTTACTGGACACAATTCGAAGGACTGCAGGACAAACTGAAAGCATATCAGGAACAGATTAGATGCAGGATTGCCGGCTTTGGCGTTGAAGTAATAGATGCAGGCATGGTTGACAATCCCATAAAAGCAGAGGATGCTGCATTATTATTAAAGAGCAGTGATGTGGAAATACTCTTTTTATATGTATCCACGTATGCCCTTTCATCTACTGTTTTGCCCGTGGCAGCGAAAGTGAAAGTACCTGTGATTATTCTCAACCTGCAACCGGTTGCCCAGCTCGACTATAAGAGCTTCAACCAGTTGGGCGACCGCGGGAAAATGACCGGAGTATGGCTCGAACATTGCCAGGCCTGCTCGGTTCCCGAAATAGCCAGTGTATTCAACCGTTCGGACATCCGATACGATTTTGTAACTGGCTATCTGCAAGATAATGATGCCTGGCGCGAAATTCAGGAATGGACTGAAGCTGCCAGGGTGGCTGTTGCCATGCGTAAAAACCGTCTCGGAGTATTGGGGCATTATTACTGTGGAATGTTGGATGTTTATACCGACCTCACCAAACAATCTGCCATATTCGGGACCCATATTGAACTACTTGAAATGTGTGAACTTAAGAAATACCGGGACGAAGCTTCAAGTGCAGAAATAAATGCCAAGATCAACGAGTTTCAAACTGTATTTGAGGTAAATCCGGAATGCGGGAAAGATGAAATTGTACGCGCAGCACAGACATCCGTATCGCTTGACAAGATTGTAGAGGACCATAATCTTGGCTCAATGGCCTATTACTACGAAGGCGTATCGGGTAACGATTATGAAAACATCGCTACATCAGTCATTGCCGGAAATACACTACTGACTGGAAAAAACATCCCGGTGGCTGGCGAATGTGAAGTGAAAAATGCGCAAGCAATGAAAATCATGTCCGAATTTGGAGCCGGTGGATCATTTTCCGAATTTTACCTGATGGATTTCAAAGATGATGTAGTTTTACTGGGACACGATGGCCCGGCTCACTTTGCCATAGCCGAAGGAAAGGTAAAATTGGTTCCGCTGCCTGTCTTTCATGGAAAACCAGGCAAAGGATTGTCCATTCAGATGACTGTAAAGCATGGACCGGTCACACTGCTATCTGTGGTAGAAAATAAAGCGGGTTTATTTCTACTTGTTGCCGAAGGTGAATCAGTACCTGGACCTGTACTCGAAATTGGGAATACGAACAGCCGATACAGGTTTTCAATCGGTGCAAAAGAGTTCATGAATCGTTGGTCAAAACAAGGACCGGCTCATCATTGTGCCATAGGTGTGGGACACATCGCCAATAAATTGAATAAACTCTCTTGCATACTTGGTATCCCGTTTGAGCGCGTTTGCTAGTTCTCTGAATAATCAAGATTTTCCCCGAAAAGATTTTGATTTGGAGAAAAATTATTATTTTTATACTTTAAAGTAATCGCGAAAGTTACCGTGTAAGCAAATATTAATTTTTATATCATGAAAAAGATTATTATGGCAGGTGCAGGAGGTTTTATTGCCGGACACCTTGTAAAAGAGCTGATTAAAAAAGGTCATAGTGTGAGAGCAGTTGATTTAAAACCTCTGAATGAATGGTATCAGGTTTCCACTGAAGCAGATAACCTGGTTTTGGATCTGCGCTTAAGAGAAAATTGTTATCAGGCTGTAAACGGATATAATGAAATCTTTAACCTTGCAGCAGATATGGGAGGAATGGGTTTTATTGAAAATAATAAAGCTGCCTGCATGATCAGCGTTCTGATTAATACTCACCTTCTTCTTGCTGCACGTGATTGTGGAATTGACAGGTTTTTTTATGCCTCTTCTGCATGCGTTTATAATGGAGAAAAACAAACAGATCCAGATAATCCTGGTCTTAAAGAATCTGATGCTTATCCGGCATTGGCAGAAGACGGTTATGGATGGGAAAAGTTGTTCAGTGAGCGTATGTGCCGTCATTTCAGGGAAGACTTTGGTCTTACAACAAGAGTTGCCAGATTTCATAATGTGTACGGTCCATTTGGTACTTACGATGGCGGCCGTGAAAAAGCTCCGGCAGCTGTCTGCCGAAAAGTTATTGAGGCAGGAATAACCGGGATAAAAGAGATCGTTATATGGGGCGATGGCCACCAGACCAGGAGTTTTATGTATATTGATGACTGTATAAAAGGCATTCAGGATATTATGTACAGCAATATAGAAGAACCGTTAAACCTAGGCAGCAGCGAGATGGTTTCTATAAATGAACTTGTTGATATTGTTGAAGATATAGCTGGTTATAAACTTAACAGGACATATGATCTGAATGCTCCGAAAGGTGTAAGGGGACGAAATTCAGAAAATACTCTTATTAAGAAATACCTTGGATGGGAACCATCAATATCGCTTAGAAAAGGAATGAAAAAAACTTACAACTGGATAAACGAACAGATTTTGAATGAATCGAAAAGCAAAAAAGAAATAAGCAGGTTTAATAAGTAATCCACGTCGGATAATGAATAGCAAAAAAGTTTTGGTAAGCGGTTGTTACGATCTGCTTCATGGCGGGCATATTACTTTTTTTAAAACGGCCTCTGCTTATGGCAATTTATATGTAAGTGTCGGAAGAGATGAAAATCTTCTTTTACTGAAAGGAAAGAAACCTTTATTTTCTGAGGAAGAGCGGTTGTATGTTGTAAAATCAATAAGATATGTTTACGACGCCTTCCTGGCCTCAGGTGCAGGAATGCTCGATTTTGAGCCGGACCTTAAAAGATTAAAGCCTGATATCTTCATTGTTAACCATGAAGGTCATACGATTGATAAAGAGAACCTTTGTAAAAAGATGGGAGTTGAATACGAAGTACTCGAACGAATACCTGAACCCGGACTGCCTGCCAGATCGAGTTCGGAAACTAAAAGAGATATGAGGTTCCCTTACAGGTTATGCCTTGCAGGTGGCTGGATCGACCAGCCATGGGTCTCGGAAATACATCCCGGATCAGTGGTAGTAGCGCAGATATGGCCAACAATGGATTTCAACAACAGGTCAGGACTTGCTACCAGCTCCCGCGATTTTGGAATAAAAATATGGGGTGATAGATATCCTAACGGTAATCCTTTAGAGAACGCAAAAATTTTATTTGGTGCAGAGAATCCTCCCGGAACAAAATATGTTGCCGGCTCTCAGGACCATCTGGGATTACTTCTTCCAGGTGTTAACAGGCTTCACTACAATGGAGATTACTGGCCCGATTATATTCAATCATCGGTTGATAAAGAAATATGTGACTGGCTTACTGGTGTAATTCATCTTGTCCCTCTTAAGCACAGGCCCGACGGATACGATCCATTGAAAGAGATGCATTTGGAGAAGCATTTTATCAGAGATCTTGGAGATGCAGGTGACAGATGCTGGGAAAGCATCATGAAGAAAGACATTTCAGGTTTTGGTAAAGCATTGTCAGATACCCTTATATCATGGAAAAAAATATTACCGCTGACCGTACCTGATGATATCATGAAAGAAATGGAAACTATCTATTTTTCAGAATATCCGGGAGCAATTACTTCAGGTTGCGGAGGAGGTTACATAATCGTGGTTTCAGAAAATGAAGTTCCGGGAGAAGTCAGAATAAAGGTGAGGTACTAATTTAAATTCTATCTATATCATGATCTCCCAACTAAAATCTAAGCTGATAGCCCCTGAGACGCGGGTATCCTTTATCCTTGTAACAGCGTTATTCCTCTTCTGGGGGATTCCAAATAACCTGAATGACATTCTCATTAAGCAATTTATGAAAGCATTTGAGTTAAGCCGGCTTCAGGCGGGTCTTATTCAGAGTGCATTCTATCTTGGCTATTTTCTACTTGCCCTGCCGGCAGCAATAATAATGCGGAAATACAGCTACAAAACAGGTCTGCTTATCGGGATGTTTCTTTATAGTATCGGCACATTCCTGTTCTGGCCTGCCGCTTATTCCGGGCATTATATTTTTTTCCTGGTGGCACTATTTGTGATTGCAAGCGGACTTTCGTTTCTTGAAACAGGAGCCAATCCTTTTATTGCCGGGCTGGGTAATCCTGAATCATCAGAGAGAAGACTGAATTTCTCCCAGGCATTTAATCCTTTTGGTGCAATACTGGGGGTTCTTATCGGGACTGTTTTTATCTTCTCGGGTATTGAACATGATCCGGCCAAAGTTGAGGTTATGAAAAAGGCGGGTGAATACTCAGCTTATCTCGAATCCGAAACAATGAGAGTTGTAAGGCCATATATGGTGCTGGGAGTTGTAATTTTCCTCTGGGCCATATTAATTTTGAGAACCAAATTCCCGAAAATAACTACAGAGGAAAGCAAGGGTGAAAATATAGTCAATTCCCGCGAACTTTTAAAACAGCGTCATTTTCTTACCGGTGTCGTGGCGCAATTCTGTTATGTTGGTGCCCAGGTAGGTACCTGGAGCTATTTTATCCAATACTCTCAGGATTATACAGGTATTGCAGAAAAAACTGCCGGCTATTTTCTTACTGGTACACTGGTAGCGTTTCTGATTGGCAGATTCTCAGCAACTGTGATTATGAAATATATTAAACCGGGAAAACTTATGGGGATCTACGCCATTATGAATATCCTGCTGATTGCGGTTGCCGTAACATTTCCCGGATGGGTAGGTGTGTGGTCGATCTTCCTTTCGAGTTTCTTTATGTCACTTATGTTCCCGACAATTTTTGCCCTTGGGATCAAAGGACTTGGAACAAACACAAAAGTTGCAGGTTCAATCATAGTTATGGCAATAATTGGTGGGGGCGTATTCACTCCTTTAATGGGGCTGATAGCAGCCAAAAGTATGGCTCATGCAATGCTTATTCCTCTGGGTTGTTATTGTGTTATAACACTTTATGCATTCTGGTGGTCGGTTCCAAAAGGATTAATCCTGGCCAGAGACTAATTTGATATATGACACATTTCTGACCATTTTTAAGTACTAATCTGAATCCGGAAAACAGGATGGTTAACATCAGACAATCAGATATTGCAAAGCAGCTTAATATTTCACGGGTCACCGTTTCGAAAGCATTGCGTGATCATCCTGATATTTCCGTTCCGATGAAGAAAAAGATTGTTGAGACTGCCAGGAAAATGGGATATGTGCCAAACCTTATTGCACGTCAGCTGAATTCCCGGCGGACATTTACCATAGGCATCATTGTTCCTGACCTCGAAAACAGTTTTTTCTCATACATAGTTGACAGTATGATAGACTATGCAACTGAGCATAATTATTATGTGATCCTGACAGTCTCCCGGGAGAAGGAAAGCATCGAAAAACAGAACATCAATAACCTGATTGGAATGCGTGTGGATGGTTTGCTTGTTTGTCTCTCTCAGGAAACTACAGACAGAGAGGTGTTTACAAAGGTGGGTAAAATGAATATCCCATTAGTGTTCTTCGACAGGGCTTTTGAGAATATGAAATTTTCAAGGGTTGTGTTTAATGATAAACCTGGTGCTATGAATTCCTTAAACCGTATTATACTTGAAGGATATACCAAAATAGCCAATTTTTCAGGGTATTCAAAAACAAATATTGGAAAAGAACGGCTTGAGGGTTTTATTGATACTCTTGCTAAGAATAAAATCCCGGTTCGAAAAGAGTGGATCATTGAAGGTGGCTTTGAATTGAAAGATGGCTATGAATCGTTTAAAAAATTAAACAGTGCGGGCAACTTACCTGAAGTAGTTTTTACAGTTAATGACAGGGTTGCACTCGGAGCTTACAAAGCTGCAAAGGAAGCAGGACTAAGGATACCGGAAGATATTGGGATATTCGGTTATGGATTTAGTGAAATCACAGATTTTTTTGATCCTCAGCTGACTGTCATTAATCAGGATCCCAGAAAGATGGGTCTGGAAGCCTGCAAACTCCTTATTAATGAAATTGAGAAGAAAATAAAAAGCGGGGGGAATAAAATCTATCTTGAAGAGGAATTCCTTTGGAGAAAATCTGTTAAGCGTAAAACAAAAAAACAGAATGAAAGATTCAGTAAGAACAATCAGAAATAAAAACTAAAAACTTTGGACCATGAGATCCGATTTCCTGAAAAAAGTCAGCATTGTGAATCTGATAGTATTTGGGTTAATACTATCAGCGTCAGTCCAGCAGCAAAAACCTACCATTTCAGAAGGACCTTTCAAACCTACTGAAATCTTTGAAACAATATCAGTGCCCGGAGTGGTTCCGTGACGCCAAATTCGGGATATGGGCCCACTGGGGACCCCAGGCTGTTCCAAGGCAAGGTGACTGGTACGCTAAGAAAATGTATGAGGAAGGAGGAATCGACTATAAGTATCATCTATAACATTTCGGACACCCATCTGAGTTTGGATTTAAAGACATTATACCTGACGGCACATGGTTCCGATAAAGAGGGACCAAAAGCAGGAGTTCCATATGATGGCACTAATCTTGATAACCAGGACCTCTACCACGCTAAAGCTACTCCTGATGATAAGGATTGGCTTACCAGGAATCCTGCTTTTCAACTTGAATGGTACAGAAGCATTAAGGAGCTTGTTGATAATTATCAGCCGGATCTTCTCTATTCTGACAGCTGGATTCCATTTGAAGATGTTGGACGGACTCTTATTTCGCACTATTATAACCGGGATATTGCAAAAAACAATGGTAAACTCGAAGCCATATATACCTGTAAACAACCATCCGCTGGTATGTGGGTTGAAGATCTTGAAAGGGGTGTTAAAGATACCATAAGTCAGTATCCATGGCAGACAGGGAAAAAAAGCTCGGCAGATTTGATGAGAATTTCGGTTTTAGCTCCAGGGACATACGTTTTACAACAATAGGCACAACACTCTATGCATATTGTCTGGGAAAACCCGATAGCGATATTTTGATTAAATCTCTGGCAAAATCTTCAAAACTGGTTGATAAAGCAATTTCATCGATTCAGATGGTTGGAAGTATGGAAAAAATCAGCTGGAAGCAAACAGCTGAATCCCTTGTAATAAAGAAACCGGGAACCATGCCGGCGTGGCAGGTAATAGGTTTTAAGATTGAATTTAGAAAATAAGATTAATGCGTTCATGCGAACCTAAACAATAGTCTCGCCTCAAAGACGGGGCTATTTTATGCTATTTTGCACAATCAACAATAAATGTGAACGAACTACCTTCAGCCTTCTTTGAGTTTTTTAAGTTCTTTGAAGTGGTCCATAGTCAGCTTTTCACGGGCTTCCCGCGAGGTTTTCTTATAGGTTTCAAACTCATTTTTAAGCTCCTGAAACTCCTTTTTGGTACTGAAAATGATTGACAGGTTTCGCCTGAAAACCAGAAATCCTGTTAATAATAGAGCAACCAATCCGGCCAAGAGGGTCAACATAATTTTATTATAGGTTAGCTTGTTTATTTCCAGGCCAATTACTCTAATACTGTTTTTTGATGCAGTTGTTTCCTGAAGTCGGATTGTAGTTGATTCAAGAGTTTTTCTCAACGAATCGATTGTGAGGTTTAAATTAAATGTCGATTTATTTAACTCAACAATCTTGCTTTTAGCTACCGAAAGTGTATCTGACACATTCACTTTTATCTTCTGAAACATATCTTCCCTGATAGCACGGTAGTTTTCATATATCCTGGTATGCTCATCTAGATAATTCAGTTGTTCCACAATTGAATTCTTAGTGAGTATATCAGGTATGGCAGTCTGTCCTGTTACTCTTATCACTGTGATTACAAGTACAGCAATGATCGATAAACATCTGATTTGTAATTTATTCATGACTTTCAATGGATTAAGTAATAAAAGAACGGTACTTAATTTACAAAGGTAGAGTTTAGGTTTAAATTATATTACAAAAAAAAGTAAATTTGGAATCTCAAATTTATTTAAAATACAAAGACACAAAGCCACAAAGGATTTAATATCAAATAATAATATTTCTTGAATATTTATAGCCAATTAAAATCTATGAAAAAGATATACTTTATTTGTTTTTTGACGCTTATCCACATTTACGCAAGTTCTGCCCAACAAGCACTTCAATCTTCAGTATATGACTGGGAAAAACTTCCTTTTAAAAAGACACCATCAGGTGAAGTAAGAAATATTCTTCAGAGTCCTACCCGGAGCCTTGATATGTTTGATATAAAAGCTGTTACTTTATCTCCGTTAAAAGAAAAGTGGAATTTCAAGGTTAAGTTTGCGACTGATGAATTGATAATCATTAAAGAAGGTGTTGTCGCAATTCAGGTTAATGCTGAACAGAAAATCCTTGGCGAAGGGAGTGTAATTGTTGCCGGTTCTGAAGATGAGGTGGTCATTTCAAGCAAGAATACTACAAATGCAGTGTTCTATCTTATCAGTTTCAAAGCTTTTCGTGCAAAAAAAGAAATCTGGACCCCATTAAAGGTTTCTCCTCTGTTCATCGATTGGAATAACCTTGAATTTAAACCTTCTGAAAATGGGGGTAGACGTAACTTAATGAAGCAACAGACCTCTTCTCTCAAAGAACTCGAAATTCACGTAACAACCCTTAGAGAAGGAATTTCAAGTCATGCGCCTCATTCCCATATTGATGAAGAGATTATACTGGTCCGAAAGGGATTTGTTGAGATGAATATCAAAGGAGAACCGTACCCTCTTGGATCGGGATCCATAATTTTCATAACCAGCAATGATCTTCATGGCTTAAGGAATGCCGGCACTGGCCAATGTGAATATTATGCAATCAGGTGGTTGACAAATAAATAAACCAACGTTAGAAGTTGGTAGATAAGTTATGTGCAACATATTAAGGCAAAAATCGTCTTTGAGTTGAACATAACTTTTCTAACTATGATTAAAAACTTCTTTCGTATAACTGTACGGAATATTTCCAGGCAGATTGGTTTCACATTTATTAATGTTACAGGTCTTGCTATTGGTCTGGCTGCGTCATTATTAATACTCTTATGGGTTCAGGATGAATTCAGCTATGAAAGATTTAACCTGAATGGCGAAAAGATATATCGGGTTGAAGAAGACCAGTTTTATTCAGGCGCACGGTATCATGTTACAGTGACACCAGTTCCTTCCGGACCTGTATGGAAAGAAAAGATCCCGGAAATAGAAGATCAGGTCAGAATAAATCCATGGCTGCCACGTGTTTTATTCAAGTACGAGGATAAGGTTTTCTTTGAATCCTCTATTGCAGCAGCCGATTCACAGCTTCTTAAAATATTCACTTTTCCTTTGAGTATGGGTGACCCTGTAACAGCACTTAACTCCCCTCATTCTATAATACTAACTCAAAAACTGGCAACAAAATACTTTGGCAATATCAACCCAATTGGGAAAACACTCACCGTGGAAAATAGCGCCCAGTTTACGGTGACCGGTGTATTCAAAAATATTCCGGCGAATTCAATGTTTACATTTAGCGCAGTTATTCCGTATTCATATCTTAAGGAAATAGGAGTAGCAGATAGATCCTGGGGCAATAATTCAATATTTACATTCATCAGACTTAAGAAGGGCGCAGATATTAAATCGGTTAACAAAAAGCTTACTGATGTAGTTGTGGAGAATAGTCCTCAGATAACAACAAAATTCTCTCTTTTCCCATTACTCGATATTCACCTGTACGGCCAGTTTGGATTTAAGGAGACAAAAGGTCCTGTTACTGTGGTTACAATCTTTACTTTAATTGCAATATTCATTCTGCTCATAGCATGTATAAATTTTATAAATCTTGCGACTGCAAAAGCCGCAGGCAGAGCTAAGGAAATCGGAATAAAAAAAGTAGCCGGCGCTGATCAGCTTTCAATTATAGTGCAGTTTTTACTTGAGTCACTGCTTCTTGTCGCTGTCGCAATGATATTGGCAGTGATAATAGTTGGATTGTCCCTTAGTTTATTTAATAGTGTATCCGGTAAGAGTTTTATATTGGCAGATTTATTCCGTTTCAGGTTTATAGTGAATTTTATTATCGTAGGGTTAGTAGCAGGATTAATCTCAGGAATTTATCCGGCCCTATATCTCTCCTCATTTAAACCTGTAACAGTTCTGAAGGGGGAGGCAGTTTCAGGAAAGGGCAATGGTATGTTGAGACGAGTCCTGGTAGTAATACAATTTACTCTCTCAATTCTGATAGCCGTATCAGCAATTTTCATGTTCAGGCAGTTAAAATTTCTTCAGAACAAGGATCTGGGTTTCAATAAGGAGAACCTTATCTGTATTCCAATGCCTGATGGGATGAAACCAAAATATTATTCACTTAAGAGCGAA
>Ga0209748_1000092_pt1 | contig 58916 bp, 46 predicted proteins | sample BarGraIncu00421A_FD_185490 | JGI IMG/M metagenome (GOLD analysis project Ga0209748, IMG submission 185490) | Arctic peat soil microbial communities from Barrow, Alaska - Barrow Graham LP Incubations 004-21A (SPAdes) (version 2) | ecosystem: Environmental > Terrestrial > Soil > Wetlands > Peat... | reverse complement strand
ACATATCTTCAATATCAACATTCAAATATTTCAATACAAAGAAACTACCAGAATTGGTATATTTTTCAATATATTCATAAACCTTTATCCAAGATTTTTCTGAACCGTCCTCGTTTAATCCAGTATGTGAATCACATGGTAATTTTATAATACCTAGATTATCACCAATGCAGGAAGTTGCTGATAAAACATCTTCAAACTCCTCTATTTCCTTCATTGCTTTTTTATAATATGATTTTAAATATTCATCATTATAATTTAAAATGTTGAAATTAATAACTTTTTTTAATTCTTTAATTTGATTTTTTTTCTTTAATAAATCTATTTCTCCATCACTGATAACACCACAGCACCGCAATTCAAATAATAAATTTATAAGTAACGTTGAAATTATATTCGACTTTTCAAAATTATTATTAATAAGTCTAAATTTTTTAAGCATATCTTCTATTTGATTTGATTTGATAAATCCCCACTCATCTTGAGGACTATAAGTGATAAATTTTTCAATTTCTTTTTTCATATCTGATTCCCACTCTTTATCTGCACCTAATGCCTTTTGTGAAAATCCGGTTAAATACTCTTTAGAATTATTCAAAATTGATGTTACCGATAAGTTGATGCTTTTTATTTTTTTTGCCAAGCTGTCCTTGTTTTTTTTAGCCAAATTATTAAAATAGCGGATATCCAAAAGTGATTGAAAGGTCTCCGTAGAACGCGACCTTATTACGAATTTCTGAAAGTTATCAAATAGATTATTCACATTATAACCAAATTCCATTTGAGTCTTTGATGAGTAAAATATATAAGATAAATTTTCAATTGTTTTAGGATTTAAGCTAGCATTATGCTCTTTCCCATCGCCAAACTCATGTGTAAAATTAGATTTCTGACCACTATTTGTGAGAAAAATCCTTGATGTGGAATTTGGGTGCAAATCATTAAAATATGTTTTTATGTAATCCTCGTGATTTAATAAATTAATATCGCATTCTGTTATATCATCTTCACACAAATTCTCTAATTCTAATTTGATTTTGGAGGTCAAATTATGATATACATAGATTTTTTCAGATTCAACTGAATTATTCACAAAAATTTGAATTGTTTCTTTTTCAGATCTAATTCGTTCGTTTCCTGAAGTAGGCTTTTTTGCTTGCATTAATGAAAGATTAAAAATATAATCTAGTATTGTTGTTTTACCTGAACCATTGTTCCCAACAATCGCAGAGACACCTGTTATTATTTCATCTGTTAACAAACCAATATTTTCATGATCTTTTTTTATATTTAACACATGACTGTTTTTATCAAAATTGATATCATAGGCTTTATTAAAACAAACTCCACAATCGTTGATGATTTTATTTTTAGTTTGATTTATCCAAATGTAAATTAATTCCATGTCTTTCTCTTTTCCATGCCAATTAGGTCACTTAAAACTAAATAGCAATGACTATTATTATGTTTGTATTTAGTAAAATTTCTTGAGTATTCGCCTGGACGATGCTCGGGGGCAGTTCTTTCGTGTTCAATCATAAGTTCAATTGAACCTGGCACCATTTCTTGAGAACTGGCTATCTCAATAGGCTAAGTTCAACAACTTAAGTAATAAGCGCCAACTGTATGCAGATGCTTAAATTTCTTCTGCTTGTCTTCCTGCTCTGCCGCAAACTGATCGTTGATCCGTTTGAGCAACAGCATGCCGAATATATATTCCATGTACTGGATTGAGCTGAGAGTTACTCTTAGAATATCTGCACGCCCCACAATTTTTTCTCCAAGGTGGTTAAGTCAAGCTTTACGATTGTTTTTTCTGAATTGTTGTTTTCCATATGTTACTCACTATCTCTATTGATACGGCACATTCAGCCGTTTTATTCTTTGTTATTATCTCTTTTCACGTATCTACAATTTTACCGCTTTTGGGGGTAACTGGCAATTGATTTTAGAGGTTTTGTCAATAAATTTCAACTTTATTGAATAAGTTTATTTAAACTCCGATCGCACTCCTTGTGATAAAAAATACACCCAAAGCATTTTACTGCTGTGGGTGTGGTTTGAGATTAACGTCTTATACTTCAATGTACACTTTTCTTTGACCGAATATTTTTCTTTTAAAAAACTTCACAATTTCAGAAACTACAACCACGCTTAATCCGAGGCCAATCATTTTCAGCCACATCATGAGGTCCAGTGGTACGGTGTTGTATAAAACGCCACCGAACTGGGTAATGAATACCTGTAATAATAAGGTCAGTCCGAAAACAATGAGCATGAGCCGGTTCTTTCCAAAATTCACAAAGACACTGGTATCGGTCAGCTCACGGCTGTTGATGGCATTAAATAAATGCATGACAACAAACATGGTAAATAGAATACTTGCCATTTCCCCGGGTGCGCCCTGGAGGAAGTTTGTGGTTGCCTGGAGCATGAATATAATGGAAATATAGATTCCGTTAAATGCAATCCTTCCAAGCATGCCTTTGGTCACAATGCTGGCATCCCGGGATATGGGCTGGCGCCGCATTAAATCCTCACGGATGGGTTCGAGTCCCAGGGTTAATGCCGGAGGCCCATCCATAATGATATTGACCCATAAAAGCTGTAGTGCTGTGAATGGCGACTTCATGCCAATGAGGATAGAAACAAGCACGACAATAACCGATGAGACATTAACGGTTAACTGGAATTGGATAAACCGTTGGAAATTCTCATAAATGCCTCGGCCCCATTGAACGGCCTTGACAATGGTCGAGAAGGAATCATCCAGTAATACAATATCACTGGCTTCTTTAGATACCTCTGTGCCGGAAATACCCATGGCAATTCCCACATCGGCGTTTTTAATGGCGGGAGCATCATTAATACCATCTCCGGTAACAGCCACCACATTTCCCAGAGTTTTTAAGGCGTTAACCACCCGCATTTTAATAACCGGTGTACTTCGGGCAATGACCTTGATGTTTGGAAGCCGTTTAAGTAACTCACTGTCTGACAGTTCTTCAATTTCACGGGATTCGACTACCTGATCATCATTTTCGAGAATTCCTAAATCATGGGCAATGGCTTTGGCGGTGATAATATTATCGCCGGTCAGAATTTTTAAATCAATGCCTGCTAAACGACACCTTTTCACAGCATCCGGTACCTCTTCTCTGAGAGGATCGGTAATGGCCACATAGCCGTCAAAAACCATTCCCGATTCAATGGCTTCCCGATCATTTGAAAAGTCCGGTGCGGTTGTCATGACCTTGCTGGAAAATGCCAAAACACGTTTTGCCTGGGATTGAAAGTCAACCATGGTTTTTTTAATATTCTTTTTTATTTCGGCTGTCATGGGCACAACATCCCCGCCAACACGAATAAACTCACATTGTCTGAAAATTGATTCGGGACTGCCCTTTGAATAGGCCACGTAATCTGTATTACTTTTTATAACCGTGGTCATATTTTTTGTTTCTGAGGTAAATGGGTAGGTGAAAATATTTTCATGCTGGTCTCTCACCACCCTATAGTCACTCTCATGTTCGGAGACCTTTCCCAAAGACCTGGTATAGGCCATCAGCAAAGCCCCTTCGGTGGGACTGCCGATAAAATGAGGTTTCTCATCCTGATAATCAATATGAGCTGTGGTATTCACACAGAAATTTTCAATTAAATGTGAGCTTCTAAGATCTCCCGGCTTGATGATTTCATTGTCCTCTAAAATATTGGTTACGGTCATGCGATTTTCGGTCAGGGTTCCTGTTTTATCGGAACAGATCACATTGATACATCCAATGGTTTCACAGGCAATGAGTTTCTTCACCAATGCATTTTCTTTGGCCATTTTAATAATATTGATGGAAAGAGAAACCGCCACAATGGTTGGCAGCCCTTCCGGCACTGCTGCTACGATCAGGACAATACTGGTAATAAAAGCTTCGGATACCGTATCCAGATTAAAGGTGCCGTTGGCCCAGAAAATAGCCAGTTGAATAGTAAAAACAATGGCTGCGGCTGTGGAACCCAGAATGGTAATGATTTTTCCAAGACGATTCATTTTTTCCTGAAGGGGTGTCGTGCCTTTATCGGTGTTTGAGAGTTCCCTTGCGATGCTTCCAAACTCGGTACGGTCTCCAACGGCGGTGGTAATGAACTTTCCTGAGCCTTCGGCAATAAAACACCCGGAATAAAGCATGTTGGCACGTTCTGCCACAGGCGTTTTCGAATCTTTGAAAATAAGGGATTCATCTTTTTTTACCGCCAGACTTTCTCCGGTCAGGCTTGATTCATCCACCCGGAGGCTGCTGGATTCTATGAGTCGTCCATCCACAGGAATCATATCGCCGGTGGCGATTTCAAGGATGTCGCCTACCACCAGTTCATTTTGTGAAATCTCTGTGATACTGCCATTTCTTAATACCTTCACCTGAATATCTTCTTTTATGGCGTTCAGGGCTTCAAATGCTTTTTCACTTTTACCTTCCATCAGAACAGTGATGCCCACTGCCAGGAAAATGGCCACAAAAATACCGATACACTCAATAAACTTGGTTTCCCCGCCGCTAAATAATTGAACTAAGTTAACACCCAGCGTGATGATCGCCGCCACTAAAAGCATAATAATCATGGGCTCACTTGTGGCATCCACGATTCTTTTTAAAATTGATTTTCCTTTTTCCCTGGTAAAAGAATTACTCCCGTATTTTTCTCTGTTCACCATGACTTCTTTGTCGTTTAAACCTATTTCCAGATCTGTTCCCAGCCGTTTTAGAGTTTCAATCTTTTTTTCCTGATAAGAATTCACATGTTGCCTCCGCATTTTAATTTTTAATCCTATGATAAAACGGAATTATTCCATTTCCCGGCAAATAAAAAGAGACCCCTAGCGCGAAATAAATCGCGCTAAAAGTCTCGTTACCATTCAGGTCTATAAAGCCAGGCGTTAGCCAGTCTGTTGACTTTATTGTTTAACTACTCCCTTTTAACTTGTTCCATTATAAACGATTGACATAACTTTGTCAATAATCGACTTAATATTCCGTTGTCCGTTCTCTGATAAATACATTAATTGGTGTACCAAAGAAATCAAAAGTTTCTCTGATTTTATTTTCCAAATAACGTTGATAAGAGAAATGTACCAGCGTTGCATCATTAACAAAAATAACAAAGGTTGGTGGATTGATAGCAACCTGAGACGAATAATAAAGTCGTAATCGTCGTCCATGTTTGGATGGTGGTTGTTTCATGAGGACAAACTCTGCCATGGCTTCATTGAGCTTACCGGTGGTAATACGTTTGGCACTTTGAGCTTTAACAAACTCAATGGTTTCAAATATTTTACCTAAACGCTGCCCTGTTTTGGCAGAAATAAAGATGATGGGAGCATAATCCATAAAAGATAGTAAATCTCTGATATCTTCTTCATGTTTTTTCATGGTTTTATTATCTTTTTCAACCGCATCCCATTTGTTAACGATGATGATGGAAGGCTTTGATCGATTATGGGCGATGCCGGCAATCTTTGCATCCTGTTCGGTGACCCCTTCAGAACCATCAATCATAATTAAAACGACCTGGCTTCTTTCCACTGCGGCAATGGCCCGGACAATACTGTAACGTTCAATGTCTTCATAAATTTTCTTTTTTCGTCTGAGTCCGGCGGTATCGATTAATACATAATCCTGGCCGTCATAACGAACATTGGTATCAACGGCATCCCGGGTGGTTCCGGGAATATCACTGACTATCAGTCGCTCTTCCCCTAAAACTTTATTGATCAGGGTTGACTTTCCGACGTTTGGTTTTCCGATAACTGCGATTCTTAAGCGGTCATCTTCTACCTCTTCTTCACTGTAATATTTCTTTACATGGTCGATAACTTCATCAAGGAAATCCCCAAGGCCAAGGCCCTGTTCGGCTGAAATTCCCATGGGTTCACCTAAACCAAGATTATAAAATTCAAAAATACTGGCTTCCAGATTTTTACTGTCCACCTTATTAACCGCCAGCAAAACATCTTTATCATGCTTACGGATCATGTTTGCAACTTCTAGATCGGTCGCGGTCATTCCTTCACGTCCATCAACCATCAGGATGATCAGATCCGCCATATCAATGGCAATTTCAGCTTGAATACGCATTTGCAACAGGATATCATCCTTGGTATGCGGTTCAATTCCGCCGGTATCAATGAGGGTAAAATGGTGGTTAAGCCATTCTGCATCAGCAATGATCCGGTCTCTCGTAACCCCTGGGGTATCTTCTACAATGGCTATTCGTTCTCCGACTAATTTATTAAACAGGGTCGACTTTCCAACATTCGGGCGTCCAACCACGGCTACAATTGGCTTTGGCATAATTATTATTCCTCACTTATTATTCTTAGAATCAGGCTTTCGCCATTAACCGGCACCTCTTTAATCTGCACTTGCAGCGCATCACTAAGGGTTTCCAGTGTCCAATCGTCCAGTAACATGTTCGACCCACTTCTGAGTGCATTTTCAGGAATAAGCAATAAATCTCTTGAAGATACTTTTGTTTCTAATTGCTTAACCATATCCTGACCTGTTATTAAACCGGAAATGCTAATATCTTCTCCAAAAAAATCATTGTTTATTGGGTAGACAACCACATCAATGGCGGGAATCCGTTTTTTCATATTTTTGATTAAACTTAAAATATAGGAATCGGCAGCCATTCCGGTGACAATCCCAATTTTTGGAAAACTTGTTTTCTTTAAAGCTGCTTTTTCATACTTATCCAGTGCGATATTAAAGGATTCTTCAAAATCCGCCAGCATTCCTACACCATTTTCAATTTGAGGAAAACTGTCATAATAGGATGGGTCCGGGATCACGGCTTTGGCCTTTAGGAAAAACTCATCGCTGGCATAGACAAAACCTTCAGCATGGATTTCTTCCATTTCATTATGGACTTTTTCGATAATCTTTAACGTTCTTTGAGCACTGGCCTGATCAAAGCCATCAATTTTTTGAAGCCCCTGTCGATGCCTTGAAATTCCAACCGGCACCACCGAAACAGATTGGAGGGTGGGATAAAATTCCTTTAAATCCGCCAATGTTTTGACCAGTTCTTCGCCGTCATTATAGCCGGGGACCAGCACAATCTGTCCATTCATTTGAATATTATTGGCTTTAAAAGCTTCCAGGTAATCCATCACATCCCCGGCAAAACGGTTATTAAGCATTTCACAGCGCAAGTTCGGGTTAGTGGTATGAATGGATAAATTCATGGGCATAATCCGGTATCGGATAATACGTTCCATTTCCGCCCTGGTAAGATTCGTCATGGTAATATAATTTCCAGTGAGAAAAGACAGACGTTCATCATCATCCTTCACATACAGACTTTCTCGCATTCCCTTAGGCAACTGGTCAATAAAGCAAAATATACAATTATTTTTACAGGTTTTTGTATGAATCATTTCCTCTGAAAACAGAACTCCCAGATCTTCATCAAGATCTTTTTCGATTTCAAGCTCCCAGATTTCACCATCCAGTTTTTCAACCTCTAATAATAATTCCTCCTCAGCCATTAAATAGCGATAATCCAGAACATCTATAATCGGTGTCCCATTCATTGATATCAGCTTATCCCCTGGTTCAATTTCCATTTCATCCAGTATGCTATTTTCAAGCACACCTTCGATTATAAATTTTTTCACTGGCTTCTCACTTGTTTCTTTACAATTTAAAAACTGCCCGCAAAACTAGCCGGCAGATCTATCTTCCTATTATATAATATTTTACCATAAAAAAAAACCTATTTAAGGTTTTTTTTCAAGCTGATGCTTTAATAAATGTATTTTAGCCCTGAATTTCAACTTTTCCCCACCGGGCAGGCGACCATACACAATCCACACACCGCTCCTCTGCCGATATGCTGATAGACAACCTTCATATGGTTGCTGCAGCTGTAAGCATCATAGAGTTCATTTCGAGCCATTCCGGGTTCCCACAGACATCCTTCAATGGCCATAGCCGGACAGGCTGCAACGCAGGCCCTGCAGGAACCACAGGAACTTTCTGTGGTGGGCAACCCGGTACTCAGAGGTGCATTGGTTAATACCGTTCCCATGCGAATTCTCGGACCATGTTTTTTATGAATAAATAAGGCACTTCGACCAATCCATCCCATTCCGGCTAACACTGCTCCTGTTTTGTGCTGAAAGGCGCCGATATATGGATCATTGGGATCGGATACTGACTGGGATGCCGGAATAGCAATGGATGGATATCCCTGATCCTCTAGCAGCAAAAGAATCCTTAGGGTAATCAGGTCAATAAGACGATTCACGCTTCGATAATGGCTAAAATAGGTTTGGGTAGGTTCGTCTTCTATTTGATTGAGGATACCATCGGAAAGCCGAACGATGACAGTAATCCCTTTACTAAACCCCAGTCGTTTATCTTCAGGCAGACATTCGATGTCTGCAAAACCCAGCTCTGTGGCACCCAAAGACTTTCCCAGATCAATCAATGATTCTTTGAGATTCCCCATTTTTTCAGGTGTTGCCGTGGTTGATTTTACTTTTGCTTTTTCCATATTTTCCTCTTTTTCATTAGAAATAACCAATTTATCCTCATGATATGGTACAATATCACTACTTATACAATAAACAAAGGTGGTGGTAACAATGCTTTTTAATTCTGAGCAACAGGCTGAAAATAAGCTCATTATATTATATGTTTTAAAACAAATCAATACTTCCCTCACCCGGGAACAAATCGCACTGATTGTGATTGAAAATTTGCAAATCAGTTATTTTGATATTCAGCTGTATATTGATGACCTGTTAAAGGATGAATTTCTTTCGACGTTGGCTTTTGATGGTAAATCAGTTCTTACAATCACACCCATTGGAAAAGAAACCCTTAAGGTTTTTAAAAACAAGATTCCCACTTACATTATGGATATGATTAACCTTTATCTTCAGGAAAACAGAGAAAAGATTTTTAAAGAAGTTAAGGTCACTGCAAACTATCAAAAAAATGGGGGCTCCGATTATCTTGTCCAATTAAAATTACATGAAAATAATTGTTTACTCATGGAAATTAATTTTAACGCACCTACCTTAAAACTTGCTCTTGATATTTGTGACCGCTGGAAGGCTAACACCCAGGAACTTTACGCCTCTGTACTTAATACCCTTACCCAATAAAAAATAAAGCATAGGAGGCTGTTGCAAAATTTTGCAACAGCCTCCTTTTGATTTTTTTACGCTCTTCTAAGTTTCAGCTTTTTTCTGAGTATGCGTCCCACAAGCTTTGTAAACTCTACAACAGCTAAAGGACTGAGGGAAGCAATGATGACAATAAACCACTGGATGCTATTCATACTGGCAACATGAAAAATGGTTTGTAATGAAGGAATTAATAATACCACTAATTGGAGGGCACAGGATAATCCCAGGGCGATCCATAAATATCGATTCGTAAAAAGCCCCGAACCAAAAAGGGATTTCTCTTGAGATCGAACATTGATGGCATGGGTTAACTGGGAAAATGCCAATACCGCAAAACACATGGTTCTTGCAACTTCGACGCTGTAATTAAGCAATGCAAAATGAAAAACGGATAATGTAATGGCCGCAAGAATAATCCCCTGAAAAATAATACGTGCCCCTAAACCATGGGCAAAAACGCTTTCTTTCAGACTTCTTGGTTTTTCCTTCATAATACCGGGATCACTTTTTTCCACACCTAAGGCAAGAGCAGGTAAACTATCGGTAACCAGATTAATCCATAATATATGAATCGGCAGCAGCGGCTGTACCCAGCCAACCAGTGTTGCAATAAACAGAATCAGAATCTCGGCGATATTACAGGATAAAAGGAAGTGGATGGCTTTTTTAATGTTGGCGTAAATCCCCCGTCCTTCTTCCACAGCTGACACAATGGTAGCAAAGTTATCATCTGTTAAAATCATTTCTGCAGCTTCCTTGGAAACATCGGTACCGGTGATTCCCATGGCGCAACCAATATCTGCTTTTTTAAGCGCTGGGGCATCATTGACACCATCACCGGTCATGGCAACGACCTCACCTTTTTTCTGCCAGGCATCGACGATCCTTACTTTATGCTCAGGAGCTACCCTTGCATACACTGCAATATGTTCTATTTTATCACTAAGCTCCTGATCACTGAGTCTTGCCAGCTCAACTCCGGTGAGAGCTAAACTGTTTTCTTCAAATAGATTCAATTGTTTTGCAATCGCCACGGCTGTATTTTTATGGTCACCGGTGATCATCACCGTTTTAATGCCTGCTTTTTTACAAATTCGAATTGAATCTTTCACTTCTTCTCTTGGTGGGTCAATCATACCGGTCATTCCACAGAAGATAAGGTTATGTTCCAACTCTTCAAAAGAAATTTCCGGGCTTTCATCATATTTTTTATAAGCATACGCAATCACCCGGTAAGCATCATTGGAAAGAGACTCATTACTGACATGAATCTTTTCAACAATTGAATCATCTATGGGAAGAATCGCATCATTCATAAAAACATGTCCAACTCTGGCGATCATAACGTCTGGTGCCCCTTTGGTGAAACTGTACCAGGATTCTCCGATTTTATGAACGGTGGTCATGAGCTTTCGCTCAGAGTCAAAGGGTAATTCACTCACTCTCGGGTATTTTTTTTCTTCAGAAATTTTATCATAATCCAAGGATCCGGCAAAGGCCACCATGGCCACCTCAGTGGGATCACCAATTTCCTGGAGTCCGTCTTTCCCGGTAACAATGAACGCATCATTACAAAGCAGTCCAATTTGTGCCACCATTTTTTCAGGCCCATTTAATGACCTTTCGTTTAAGTCCGCGGTATCGATAATGGTGTCGTTAATATAAACCTTTTTAATCGTCATTTTATTTTGAGTTAAGGTCCCTGTTTTATCTGAACAGATAACAGACGCACATCCCAGAGTTTCAACCGCTGGAAGTTTTCTGATAATGGCATTTTTAGTTACCAGCCTTTGAACACCAATGGCCAAAACCACGGTAACAACCGCAGGCAAACCTTCAGGAATTGCGGCAACTGCAAGACTCACAGCTGTCAGGAATAATAATAAGGGATCCCCACCACGAATGAGTCCAATAATAAAAACTAAAGCGCAAGCTACAATTGCACCAATGGCCAAAACCTTGCCTAACTCCTCTAACCGCTTTTGGAGAGGGGTTTGCATGGTTATTGTTCCCTGTATCATTCCCGCAATCTTACCGATTTCAGATTTCATTCCTGTCGCTGTTACGATATACTTTCCCCGACCGTAATTCACCAGGCTGCTCATATATACCGAATTTGTACGATCTCCCAGACCCGTCTCTGGATCCTTAATATCTTCGATTGATTTATCCACGGGCATGGACTCCCCGGTTAATGAGGATTCTGTAATTTTTAACGAGGCCTCCTCAATCAAACGACCATCTGCTGGTACAAAATCCCCGGCGTCCAAAAAGACAACATCTCCCGGAACCAGGTCTTCAGATTTTATAATTTCACGCTGACTGTTTCTCAAGACCTTTGCTTCTGGAATCGTCATGTTCTTTAAGGCTTCCATGGAGTTTTCAGCCTTTTTTTCCTGAATGGCACCTATTAAGGCATTAACTATAACAATAATGAGAATCAGAACAGCATCACTGATTTCTCCCAGCGCTCCTGAAACAACAGCTGCTATCAAAAGTACAATAATTAAAAAATCTTTAAACTGAGAGACAAACATCACCGCAAAGGTTTTTCTTTTACCTTCATCCATTTTATTTTTCCCATGGATTTTTATTCTTTCCTGAACCTGGCTTGTACTTAATCCTGTTAATGGATTAATGTCAACTATTTCTTCAATTTCTTCGGGTGAGCTTAAAAAGCTCTCTTTACTTTCCACTTAAATTCCTCCTTAAATAATAGAAAGACCTTTATTTCCAAGGGCTTGTTTATTAAACAAACATTAAGAAATAAAGGTCTTTCTCCAAGTTACCTTGCCATCCAATCAGGGAAATGTTTCCCACATTAACGATTGGATAAATCCTTGGGTTGAATCACTTCCTTTTAGTGTGTAAATTCTTTGAATGTATTTTAGCACAGTATTGGAATAGATGAAAGGCCTATTTTTGATAATAAGCCAAACGTTCCCTTACCTTATCCATTGTTTCAATATATACCCGTTGTTTCTCACGTTCAATATCAACCACCTTTTCCGGTGCTTTATCGATGAATCCTTTGTTGGAAAGTTTTTGATTTAAGCGGTCAATTTCTTTTTGCAGTTTACTTTCCTCGTGGGTCAGTCGAGCAATTTCTTTCTCTTTATCAACCAATTCATCCAAATTAATAAAGAGCTCCATATCCTCTAGCACTGCCGAAACAAAGTTTTCTTCGATTTCTTTTTTTGTAATGAACTTAATGGTAGAAACCGAAGCCATCTTTTCAAAATACAGAAGTGATTCTTCCATGAGTTTGATCAGGCTTTTGTTTGTCGAAATAATAAAGAGCTGGGTTTTTTTAGAATACGGCACATCCATTTCCGCCCGAATGTTTCGAATACTTCTGATGGCCTCCATTAAAAATACGACTTGTTTTTCATCCTCCGGGAAATCAAGGGATTCATCAAAATGCGGCCACTGGGCAACCATAATGTCGACCGTGGTTCCTGGTAAATAGCCATTAATTTCTTCAGTAATAAATGGTGTGAACGGATGTAATAACCGAAGTATGGTATCCAGAACCACTCTTAATGTATATTGGGCTGATATCTTTGTTTTTTCTTCTTCCCCATACAGTCGCGGTTTCACCAGTTCAATATACCAATCGCAATACTCATTCCAGGTAAAATCATAAATTTTCGATGCGGCAATCCCCAGCTCATATTTACTCATATTATGATTCACTTCCTGAACGATGGTGTTCATTCGGCTTAAAATCCATTTGTCTGTATTTTCAAGATGAGACAAGGCCTCATCCTTTTTATCCATAATATCATCATCAAGATTCATCAGAACAAATCGGGCGGCATTCCAGATCTTGTTTAAGAAGTTTCGGCTGGACTCAACCTTTTCATCCTGCCAACGGATATCATTTCCGGCGGAATTTCCTGTGATAATGGTAAACCGCAGGGCATCGGCACTGTAGGTTTCAATCAGTTCCAGAGGATCAATCCCATTTCCCAGTGATTTACTCATTTTTCGTCCCTGGGAATCTCTGACCAGCCCATGGATATAAACATCCTTAAAGGGGGTTTCGCCCATTTCGTTAATACCCATAAAAATCATCCGGGCGACCCAAAAGAAGATAATATCGTACCCAGTAACCAGCACTGTGGTTGGATAGAATTTCTTTAAATCTTGTGTATCATCTGGCCAGCCCAATGTTGAAAAAGGCCAAAGCGCAGAACTGAACCAGGTATCCAGGACATCCTCTTCCTGGGTAAAATGAGAACCGCTGCATTTTGGACAGGATATGGGTGTTTCCTTTGCAACGATCATTTCCCCACAATCATCGCAGTAATAGGCGGGAATGCGATGTCCCCACCACAACTGCCGTGAAATGCACCAATCCCGGATGTTTTCCATCCAATTGTAATAAATTTTACTGAAACGATCGGGAATAAATTCAGTTTCCCGATTTCTGACCGCTTCCAGTGCCGGTTTTGCCAGCGGTTTCATATTTACAAACCATTGCTCGGAGGTCATTGTTTCCACGGTGGTGGAACAACGGTAGCAGCCGCCAACATTGTGTTGATGTTCCTCGATTTTTTCCAGCAGACCCAGAGCTTCTAAGTCCCTGACAACTGCTTTACGGCATTCATAACGATCCAGGCCACTATAAATACCGGCCAGATCATTCATGGTGGCATCATCGTTAATAACCCGAATTTGCTCCAGGTTATGACGAAGCCCTACTTCATAATCATTGGGATCATGGGCCGGAGTCATTTTAACAACGCCTGTTCCAAAATCAATATCCACATAGTCATCTGCAACAATGGGAATTTCTTTATTAAGCAGTGGCAGTATCACCGTTTTCCCAACCAGGTGCTGATACCGCTTATCATCCGGATGGACAGCCACTCCAGAATCCCCAAGCATGGTTTCGGGTCGTGTGGTAGCCACTGTCAGATATCCTTCGCTGTTTACAAGTGGGTATCTAATATGCCAAAGATGTCCCTGTTGCTCCGCATATTCGACCTCAGCCTCAGATAAGGCGGTTTTACAGGTAGGGCACCAGTTGATAATCCGGCTTCCTTTATAAATCAGGCCTTTATTATAAAGATTGACAAAGGCTTCATTCACGGCTTTACTGCATCCTTCATCCATGGTAAAGCGTTCCCGGCTCCAGTCACAGGAGGCGCCCAGTTTTTTTAATTGATCGGTAATCCGTGTTTTATAAGTCAGGGCCCAATCCCAGGCACGTTCCATATAGGCATCCCGGCCAATATCTTTTTTAGTTTTGCCTTCTTCTTCACGAAGTTTATCGACAACCTTAACCTCGGTGGCAATACTTGCATGATCCGTTCCCGGCAGCCACAAAGCAGCATAGCCATCCATCCGTTTATATCGGGTTAATACATCCTGAAGGGTTCCGTCAAAGGCATGTCCCATATGGAGCTGACCGGTAATATTTGGTGGCGGCATAACAATGGTAAATGGTTTACCCTGGGGATGAACCTCAGGTTTAAAATACCCTTTTTCTTCCCAGTGTGCATAGGTTTTATCTTCAACTTCTTTTGGGTTATATGTTTTCGACATTTCTTTTTTCATAATTCACTCACCTGCTGATTTCAATAGTCTTTTTTTATTGTGTTTTATTAAATCCTGACATAGCTCTATGGTTTTACTCATGGAGTGTTTCGCAGCTTCTTCAGACATATTCTCAGACATCCGTTTGATAATATATTTATTTTCAAATAAGAAATCAACCATGGAGGTCAGATCCTTAATCTTGTTCACTTTAATGGCCATGCCACCATCGACCAGGTAATCCGCATTTTCCTCTTCCTGGCCAGGGTAATAGAATGGAATAATCATCGGAATATTTTTAACAATGGCTTCGGTGGAGGTTAGTCCTCCTGGTTTAGAAATAATTGCATCTGACATATCCATTAATTCTGAAATATTGTTAACAAAACCATGGATTTCCACAATCTTATTTGTTGATGGTTCCCGGCTGTTAATATTGCGAATCTCCTTCTCGATTTTCACATTTTTACCACAGACGACAATGATTCGAATCTTGTCCCTGACTTTTAGCAAAGAGGAAAAGGCTTTTTCCATTTGTTTGGTTCCCAAACTTCCGGCCATTAATAAAATGGTTCCGGCTATATCTGTTTTTTCCTTGGGATCAAGACGATTATTTTTAAGAAAAGTTTGCCGAATAGGAATGCCATAGGGATAAATAATATCAGGGGCAATCCCTTTATCGATCATAGTTTGCTTGGTATAGTCACTGCCTACGATATAAGCATCAATCATTTTTTTGAGATAAAGGGTATGAATCTTATAATCGGTGACGATTGATAAAACCGGTACATCAAAGGCATGATGCTCTTTAAGTGTCCCGAGAACATTGGTAACAAAGGGATGGGTAGTAATGATCAAATCAGGATTGCCGGCACGAATCAAGGGGACAATTTCCGGGTTCATAATTCGTGTCAGCACCTGGAAAATTCCTTGTTGGAAGCGATTCATATTATTAAACTGATTATACATCTGTTCATAGAGTTTTGGAACATTGATCACTATTTGCTCATACCCTTTGGTGATCAGGCGATCAAGGGTTACGTTGCTTTCTTTAAAAGCATCATAAACCTCTGTGTTCATACCAGCTTCATCCAGGGATTCTTTTAAAGACTGTGCTGCTAAATTATGGCCAGCACCGGTGGATGCTGTAAAGATAAATACCTTCGGCATAGTTTACCCCTTGCCTAATCTTCAAAATCTTTAGTAAAAAGATAATTAACCCGCATTAATTTTCCGCCAAGGGCCTCTTCTCTTCTTTTTTCAACAAAATAGATGCCACCAAAAACTGTTAACATTCCTGCTGTAATTGCAAATAATCCGACCAATATTTTTTTTAACATGTAACCCTCCAAATATGACTGGGTCAACCAATCATTTTATTTTTTTTTACACTATCGCTGATAAATACAGTTCCGATCTCTTTGCCTGCTAATATTTCATAAAGGATATTAGATAATTCTCCTGAGGCAATGACCATATCAATGCCACATGCTGTAGCGTGCTTTGCTGCCTTTAACTTTGTAACCATGCCGCCTGTTCCCTGGCAGGAGCCGGCAGACCCGGCAGTTTTCATAATATTACGATCAATAGTTGTCACTGTTTTAATGAGTCTGGCATCCTCATTCAATGATGGATTCGCATCATAAAGACCAGCCACATCTGATAAAATGATCAAAAGATCGGCTCCCACAATATCTGCTGTCATTGCCGAAAGAATGTCATTATCACCAAAGCATTCCTCTAAAATTTCATCAGTGGCGATACAGTCATTCTCATTGACAATGGGAATAATTCCCCGTTCAATAAGAGCACTAAAGGTATTCATCGCATTATTACGTTTAATAGAATGCTTGAACACATCTTTGGTTAATAAGATTTGACCCACGGTTTGATTGTACTCATCGAAAAACTTATGGTAAATCTGCATTAACAATCCCTGTCCCACAGAAGCAGCCGCCTGTTTTTCCCTCAGTTCTTTGGGGCGTTCCTTCATATTCATACGATTCATACCGGCGCCAATGGCACCTGACGAAACAAGAACCATTCTCTTACCACTATTTTCAAGATCGGTTAATACTCTGGCGAGGTTATCCAACTTCTTAAAATCAAGGGTTCCATTGGGATGCGTGACTGATGTCGTCCCCATTTTCACAACAATGGTTTGTGCATCTTTTATTTTTTCTCGCATTAAAACCTCCTAAGCCTTGTAACTTTGTTTATTATATCAAACAAACACCAAACATCAAAATACTTTTTATGGTTTAGCTGCACCCGGTGGTTGTTCCACAGTCTAAACAAATCTTGCAAGTGCCGTTTCGCATCATTCTGTCGCTTCCGCATTGGCTGCATGTTTCACCATAAAGGGTTTCTGCCTGAGTGTTTTTATTGTATTCTGTTACCGCATGTCCATCAGACATTGACTTATGCACAAGATTTGCCTGGTTCATCATGGTAAAGACTTTAGGTTTAACCTGACAATTCGAAAAATCTCCATGCTCAATGTCAAGAACCTTGCTGATCAGGTCTGAAATTGAGGACGCAAATTTAATATAGGGATGGCGTGAAACAAAACCCGAAGGCTCATATTTTTGACCACGAAGCATTTTAGAAATCTGATCCGGTGGAATATTGTACTGCAGCATGTTGGAAATAGACTTGGACAGCGATGCCAGTAAACCCTTGACCACGGTTCCTTCTTTGTCTGTTGAAACAAAAATTTCAGCAATACCGCCATCCTCATAAAACCCGATGGTAATATAAAGCTCAATATCACTTATTTTTGCTGCATGGGTTCGGCTTAAACGCATACCTTCCGGGCGAATACGATTAGGCACTTTACTGGATCCTTCTTTTACCAGTTTGAGAAGTTCATCGTAGGTATAATCCTCAAGCGATTTTTCAGAGTCTTCTGCCATTCCTGAACTCAAAGGCTGGGATGCTTTACAGGCATCCCGATAAATGGCAATGGCCTTGGTTCCGGTCCGATACGCCAATAAATTAATATTTTCAACATCCTCAACACTTGCGTCATTCGGCAGATTAACGGTTTTTGAAACGGAACCGCTGATCATTGGCGTAATGGCTGACACCATTAATACATGACCCATCGGAGCAATGGTATTTGCAGTATCGAAAATAGGTATATGTTCTGATTTAATATGGGGAGCGCCTTCGACGCCTTCATGGAGGCAAAAGCCATTGTCGTCTTTTTCAATCATGTAAGTCAGGATATCACTGATTTCCTGGGAGCTGTAGTCTAAATTTTCCAGAGCAATTTCCATCACCGGGTTCACCATTTCCATGGAACCCCCGCCAATAAGTCTTTTGAAAACCACATGATTATAAAAAGGTTCCACTGAGGTTGCGCCACAATCCATAGCAAAAGAAATAGTGCCTGTGGGAGCTATTGCCGATACCTGAGCATTGCGATAACCATAGGCTTCCCCGGCTTCCTCCGCGAGTTGCCATGCTTCTTTAAGCTGACGGCTGATTGCATTGAAGCCCATTTTTTTCAAGAGCGGATGATTAATCTTTAATGGTTCATAATGAAGTCCTTCATAGCCATCGGTTCTTGCGCCGGCAACCCGGCTATGATTTCGAATGACTTTCTTCATATGTGATTCATTTACGGCATACATTGGAAATGCGCCAACTTTTTCTGCCATTAATCCGGAAACGTAATAAGAGACCCCCGTCATCAAACCGGTTATCCCTGCAATCAGGGTTCGGCTCTCCGGTGAATCATAGGGGTATCCTAATGCCAGTAGCAAAGATGCTGCATTGGCAATACCCAGACCCGTTGTTCTGAATAAATAACTTTTTCTGGCAACGTCTTTGGTCGGAAACTGTCCCTGATAAATGGAAGCTTCCAAGGTGCACTGGATCAATCCCACTAAATGAACATATTCCTCGGTTCTAAAACTTTTGTCATCGGGGTTATAAAACCGGAAAACATTTATCGATGCCAGATTGCAGGCGGTGTCATCCAGGAAGGCATATTCAGAACAGGGATTGGTTGCATTGATCCGGTTTCCCTTTTCGCCTACCACACCATTTTCTCCGCCGGGGCAAGTGTGCCACGCATTAAATAAATCATCAAACTGAATGCCGGGATCTGCACATTCCCAGGTTGCGGTATTCAGACTTTTCCATAACGTCTTCACTGGAACTTCCCGATCAACGCTGCTGTCAACACGACCTTTTAATGTTATCTGATGATCCGGTTCATTTTTTAAGTTAAGAACGGCTTTCATAAAATCAGCGTTTAGCCGAACCGAATTATTGCCATTCTGTCCACTCACCGTTTGATATGCATCACCATCCATGGATAAATCATAACCCATTTTCCCAAGATCTCTGACCTTCTGTTCTTCTTTTGACTTCCAGTTAATAAACGTTTCTATTTCCGGGTGATCAATATCAACAATCACCATTTTAGCTGCCCGGCGAGTAGTACCTCCGGATTTAATGGCACCGGCATTACGATCCAGACCTAAAAGAAAGCTTATCATTCCCGAGGATTGTCCGCCACTGGTGAGTCCTTCGTTAACACCGCGAAGGTTTGAGAAATTTGTTCCAACCCCTGATCCGCCCTTAAACAACTTTGTTTCACTGACATACTGCTCGGAAATAGAATGATCTCCAAGCAATCGATCCTGAATGGACAATATAAAACAGGCACTTGCCTGGGTTCTTGAATATCGATCCTCGGATTCTAAAACCTGGCCGGATTTTTCATCATAGTAGTAAAGATCATCCTTTGATCCGCTGATCTGATAGTTTCGCATAAGGCCGGTGTTAAACCATTGTGGTGAATTAGGGGCCCACATTTGTTTCAAGAAAGCATAAACCAGCTCATCATAATAAATTTGCCATTCTTCCTGGGTTTCAATAAGCCCTTCTTCTTTAAGAGCATCGGTCCAGAAGCCCACAAGACGATCAGCAATTTCACGCATACTATGTTCATAGCCAAGATTATTTGGGATCCCTTTGCGTCTGAAATATTTTGTAGCTATAATATTACAGGCATTCTGAGAATATTCTTCGGGAAATTCCAGATCCTTCATTTCAAAAATAGTTTCCCCTGTTTGATAATTTTTTAGGATAACATCGACCGTTTGCCAGTTGAAAAGATCATATACCGTCTTTTCTGTGTTTTCTAATTCCTTTGTAAAGATCCGTTTAAAGAGTTGATTCAATTGTTTCAATTATTTATTTCTCCTTTAGTAAAATACATCATCTAGCGATGCTTTATCAGTATATTCCTATATATGGTGCTGAGCAATGTATTTTTTTGTATTTTATTTTGTGTGTTTTTTCTTTTTTTCTGATCTTTTTCCCTCAACCACAAAGAAAAGGCTCTGTAAAGAGCCTTTTCCATAATTGTTTTCTACCTATTTGTTCATCGAAGCCTATTCTTCGCTCCGATTTTTTTTATTTCATTTTAACTTTTTGCCCAATCTTAGTTTCTCTGCCTTGAATAATCCGGCCAATGTTTAATCGGTGCTGCCAAAAACAAAAGAAGAAGAGGATGAAAGCAAAAATGATTTCTAAAATGGACCGGCTTAAAGCAATGGCAGTAATCGGAAGCACGAATGCTCCAACAAGCGATGTCAGTGAAATCATTCTCCAGACAATCAAAACGATGATTGCAATCACAATAGCAATGGAAGTAACTTGCCAGTCATAGGTAAGAAAAACCCCCAGTGATGTGGCAACTCCTTTTCCTCCTCGAAATTGGAGAAATACTGGCCAGTTATGCCCTGCCACAACCGCGATCCCGCCGCAAATAATAAAAACAGAATCAAGACCAAGCCATCTCCCGGCAATTATGACCAGCGCGCCTTTAAGTGCATCCAGAAGAAAAACCGGTATTGCATAATTTTTTCCCATGACTCGAAGCACATTTGCGGTACCGGCATTTCCGCTGCCGTAATCCCGCACATCCTCATGTTTAAAAAATTTAACAATAATATAAGCAAAATCAAGGTTTCCAATCAAATAAGCAACAACTACAAAAATAAATCCGATTAAAATATCCATTTTCCCACCTCTTTCAAAATCATTTAATTTGAATCTTCTTTGACACGATTAATGAGTATCATAACTTTTTCCACTACCTCATCATAATTTTCTCTTTGATGGGGATACTCACAGTGAGTGCAATTTTTGACGCCTTTTTCAGTGTAAACAAAATTGCCGCCACAGTCTTTTCCCAATGCATACAAAGGACAATAACAAAAAAGACAACTAAAGTTTTCACAATCTTTCACCTTATGACAAGGGAAATATTCACAAGCACGATGCTGGAAAAATTTGAAATTTTCACTATCCGCTTTCATTTTAAACAGCGTCCATTCCTGCATTCAGGGCTTTTATGTTAAGTTCAACAAATTTCTTTTTCACATTATCCCGGATAATCTTTTCCCAGTCAATATCCATGAGACCCATAGATTTCACAACAGACCCTAAAAGAATGACGTTCATCACCTTTTTGTTCCCTAAGGTCTCTGCCATTTCAGTAGCTGTCATGACCCGACAACTTGCCTTGTTTTCGATTTCTGCAAGGATTCCTTCAGGGTAGGCATTGGCTCCGATAATAACCGACAAGGGATAAATCTCAGTGTCATTGACAATGATTTTCCCTGCTGGTTTCAGGTATTCCAGGGACCGCAGAGCTTCCATTTTTTCAAAAGCAACCACAATGTCAGCGGTGCCGATTTCAATCACCGGGGATTGGACATCATCGCCATAGCGTACCAGCGAAGATACCGATCCCCCACGTTGGCTCATGCCATGGATTTCACTCATTTTTACGTCGTATCCGGCTTCCATCAAACCAATGGTTAAAAGCTTGGCTGCCAGAATGGTTCCCTGACCGCCAACACCGACTAATACAATATTTTTTGTTTTCATTTATCTCACCTCCGTGTGAATAGCTTGCTTTGGACAAATTTGCAGGCAAATTCCGCAGCCGACACAGAGCTCATTTAGAATTCCTGATTTTTTATTCACTCTGTCAAAGGCCAATGCCGGACATCCTGATTTCAGGCATTTTTTACATCCGACGCAAGTTTCAACATTAACGGTACAAATCTTCTTAAAGGCCGTTGGAAACTCAGCCTTATCCTGGCTTGATAATTTTTTCAGAACACAGGGCCATCGGGTAATTACAACTGCCGGGCCATCGGTTTCCAACCCCCAGTTAATGGCATCTTTAACCTCCTGGAGGTTATTGGGATCAATGGTCTTAACATTCGTCACACCACAGGCAGAAACAATCGCTTTAATATCAAGCTCCGGCGAGGCTTCACCTTTAAGATCATAACCGGTACCGGGGTTTTGCTGATGTCCGGTCATGCCGGTAATCCGGTTGTCCAGGATAATGGTCAGGGTGTTACTTTTGTTATAGGTAACATCCATGAGGCTTGTAATTCCAGAATGAAAAAAGGTTGAATCTCCTAAAATGGAAACCACTTTTTTACTGGTGTCGCCTTTAATATCAAAGGCTTTTTGGACCCCATGACCGGCGCTGATGCTGGCACCCATGCAGATCATAGCATCTGTGGCATTGTATGGTGGCATAAGCCCCAGAGAGTAACATCCAATATCACTAAAGATCATAATGTCTTTACGCTTGCCTAAATCGTAGAATATTCCCCGGTGAGGGCATCCGGCACAAAGAGCCGGTGGCCGTGGCAACACCATTTCAGGATTTGGCTGAATGGTAGGAATGGTTTCTCCAAACAGCGCTTTTCGTATCCGATCCGGAGTAAGCTCACCCATGGAGGGAAGCATTTCTTTCCCGATACAATGAATCCCTGCTGCTTTAATTTCCTTTTCCATAATTGGATCGTTTTCTTCGAAAATATACAGGGTCTTCTTACCCTTAGAAAAATCTGAAATCTTTTCCAACGGCAGAGGGTAACTAAACCCGATTTTCATGTATGATACTTTATTGCCAAAGACTTCTTTGGCATATCGATAGGCAACCCCGGAACCAATAACCCCAATGTCTGAACCATTATCTTCAATAAAATTAAAAGGTGAGTTATTTGAATAAAGTTCCAAACGTTTAAAATTATCAGCAAGTTTTATCTGCATCCCTTTTGCAAAGGCCGGCAATGGACAGTATTTTCGAATGTTTTTTTCATAGGGCTTGTCTGGTACTTCCACACGCTCCTGACATTCAACGATGGATTTAGAGTGACACACCCTGGTGGTCATTCGAAAAAGAACCGGCATATCATATTCTTCACTGACAGCATAAGCTTCTTTTATCATATCCTTTGTTTCCTGGCTATCCGAGGGTTCAAACATACAAACCTTGGCATGTCTGGCGTAATTCCGATTATCCTGTTCATTTTGTGAAGAATGCATTCCCGGTTCGTCAGCAGAGACTAATACTGCACCACCATTAACCCCGAGATAGGCAAAGGTGAAAAGCGGGTCGGTGGCCACATTCACGCCAACGTGTTTCATGGCACAAAGGGTTCGGATTCCGCCAATAGAGGCACCAGCCGCAGCTTCCAAGGCGACTTTTTCATTGGGTGCCCATTCCGATACAATTTCACTGTAGGTCGCCACATTTTCCAGTATTTCAGTACTGGGGGTTCCGGGATAGGCCGTGGCGAATTTTACGCCAGCTTCCCAGGCACCACGTGCGATCGCTTCATTTCCTGTTAATAATTTCTTCATTTTTAATTTTTGATCCTCTCTGGCATTATAATGTCTTTCCCTGGGTTGCAATGTAGGTACCCAAAGCAATGGAGTTTAATTTATTCTGATAAAAATCCGACCGTGATGTCAGTACAATGGGAACTGTAGCTGCCAATTAAGATAGCCCTAATCAAATGCTTTTTTTTTTCATCTGAAACAGCTTTGAGTGTATCAGCTTCAGCCGCAACAACAAGTCTTGGACTTAGGCCCACATTTTTTACTCGCGTTAAGTCTTCAAAATTTCTGATCGTTTTGACCTCTCAATTTTACGTATGTATCATTATACCCTAAGCAGTACTGTTTTTAAAGAAACAATTTCAATAAAGAGCCTAATCGACTGTTTTGCTTAATATAAAAAAGTCAGTATGTCAGAGCCAACAAAGAAAAGCCACCATCACCTTAATTGGTCTAAATCAAAAAAAAAAGCCCATTTAAAGGCTTTTTGATACTGTTATCTTTCTTCTAATGGGATATATTCAGATCGTTCGCACACATTTTTATAAGCAGGACGAATAATCTTACCGGCGTTAATGAGCTCTTCCAAACGATGTGCACTCCACCCTGAAATACGGGCCATGGCAAAAATCGGCGTAAATAATTGCAATGGTAAACCTAACATATTATAAACAAAGCCACTGAAAAAATCGACATTGGCGCTAACACCTTTATAAATTTTACGTTCTTCGCCAATAACCTCCGGAGCTAAACGTTCCACCATGGAATATAGTTCAAACTCTTCATGGAGACCTTTTTCTTCTGAAAGACTTTTTACAAAGCCTTTAAAGACTTCTGCTCGGGGATCGGAAACAGAGTAAACGGCATGCCCCATTCCATAGATTAAACCCGCCTTATCAAAGGCTCTTTTATGGAGCAGATCCACCAAATATTTCCTTACCTGTTCTTCGTCTGTCCAATCATCAAGGGTAGCCTTCATATCATCAAACATTTGAACAACCTTAATATTGGCGCCGCCATGTTTCGGCCCCTTAAGTGAACCCAGTGAAGCTGCAATCACAGAATAGGTATCCGTACCTGAGGATGATACCACATGAGCGGTAAAGGTTGAGTTGTTACCGCCGCCATGTTCAGCATGAAGCACCAAAGCAATATCCAGAATTCGAGCTTCAAGCTCTGTGTACTGACTATCCGGGCGCAGGATATGCAAGATGTTTTCTGCGGTTGAAAGTTCGGGCTGTGGTGTATGGATATACAGACTTTGTCCATCATTATAATGTTTATAAGCCTGATAACCATAAACAGCCAAAAGTGGAAACAAGGCAATGAGTTCTAAACATTGTCTTAAAACGTTAGGGATCGAAACATCACTGGCATTATCATCATATGAGTATAAGGTAAGAACACTTCGGGCAAGTGTGTTCATCATGTCTGAGCTCGGTGCTTTCATAATGATATCACGTACAAAGGTCGTCGGTAAACTTCGGTATTTTCCGAGAATATTTGTAAAATCGGTGAGTTCTTTGCGATCTGGAAGATCTCCAAAAAGCAGCAGATAGGTGACTTCTTCAAATCCAAAGCGTTTTTCTTTTACAAATCCATTCACGAGATTCTCAATGTTAATCCCGCGATAGAATAACTTACCTTCTTTTCCGATTTTAACACCATTTTCAAAGGTGAACGCTTGAATTTCTGAAATTTCCGTTAATCCGGTGAGAACACCATTCCCCTCTAAATCACGCAAACCTCGGTTAACCTTAAATTTTTTGTAAAGTTCTGTTTCAATGGTGCTATTTTTAGTACATAATTCGCTATAGGCAATAATTTCAGGGGTAATTTCCGAAAACATTCGATTCATTGTCCATCCTCCAAATTCTTATTTAATGGTATTTTGTATTTCTCTTCATTATACCTTAAACGGCCTATTTTATAAAGATATTTCGTTATTTTTTTTTATCTATTTGAAAGTTTTTTTTATAAACTGTCATCTTGTTTATAATAAAGTTCTTTTTAGCGGTATTTTTGATTAATAATAGTTAATTAGCAACTGAAAATGGCGATTTTATAATTATAAGAAATATTTTTTGAAAGTTTAACTGTGATTTCTTGCATTATTAATAATACTTCTCTTAAATAATTTAATTTCTCTTTTTTGATAGTCCCGCTAAATCCTGGCATTTTTTTGACCAACCATTTGAAAACAGGTGGGTGAGCCTAGAAATCAGAAAGAAGAGTTTCAAATTTTCAAAGTTTTTTCAACCTTTATTCGGACTATTTCAGGCAAAAAAAACCAGAAACCATTGGTATTACCAGGTTTCTGGGTTTATAATTTATTAATTAAATTGGCAGGGGTATGAGGATTTGAACCTCAGGCACGCGGTTTTGGAGACCGCTGCTCTACCAGCTGAGCTATACCCCTGCGTCAGCAACAGTAGCAGTATATGATTTTTTGAGGAAAAAGTCAAGGGCTTTTTATACTTTTAAATCAGTTTTGTTAAGATTCAGAATATTTTCATTGTCTTTAAGGATGGGATTGACTTCCTCATTAATAAAGTCGGTGACCTGCTGAGGTGCTCTCCCCACATAAAGTGAGGGGTCAAGCAAGGCATCAACATCCTTCGCTGCTAAATTAAAGGTGCCATCCTTTAATATTCGTTCAATTAAATCATTGGGTTTTCCTTCAACCTTAACCGTATTCCCGGCTTCCATTGACAGGACTCTGATTTTTTCATGGAGTTCCTGACGGTCGCCGCCGCGTTTGACACCTTCCATAATAATGTTTTCTGTTACCATAAAAGGAAGTTCCGCATTAATGTGCTGAAGAATCACTTTAGGATAAACAACCAGGTTTTCTGAAACGTTAATGGCAATCATGATAATGGCATCGGCTGCCAGGAAACCTTCGGGAATACTGATCCGTTTATTTGCTGAATCGTCCAGTGTGCGTTCGAACCACTGGGTTGCTGCGGTTATGGCGGGATTCAGTGAATTAATGATGATATGGCGGGCTAATGAGCAAATACGCTCAGTCCGCATTGGATTTCTTTTATAGGCCATGGCGGATGAGCCAATTTGAGTTTTTTCAAAGGGTTCTTCCACTTCCTTAAGGCTTTGAAGCAGACGAATGTCTGTTGCGAATTTACTCAAACTTTGAGCAATGCCACTTAAAACATTTAATACGTGGGCATCAAATTTTCGCGGGTAAGTTTGGCCGGTGACAGCAAAGGTTTTCTTGAATCCCATTTTCTCTGCCACCAGTTGGTCAATACGTTTCACTTTTTCCTGATCCCCATCGAAAAGCTCCATAAAACTTGCCTGGGTACCTGTAGTACCCTTAACGCCCAGAAGTTTAATATGGTCAATGACATGATTAAGATCAGTTAAATCCATTAATAAATCCTGGATCCATAAGCAAGCTCTTTTCCCAACCGTTGTGAGCTGTGCCGGTTGAAAATGGGTAAAGCCTAACGTAGGTAAATCCTTGTGCTGTAATGCGAAATTTGATAAATGATTAATCAGATTGATTAAAAGTTTTTGAATATGCAGTAATCCCTGGGTATAAACAATCACATCTGTATTATCTCCGACATAGGCACTGGTAGCCCCAAGATGGATAATCCCCTTTGCTTTAGGGCACTGTGCTCCATAGGTATGGACATGAGCCATGACGTCATGTCGCAGCTCTTTTTCTTTTCGTGCAGCCAGTTCATAATCAATATCAAATATTTTTGATTTCAGCTCATTAATTTGTTCATCTGTTATATGTAGGTCCAACTCTTTTTCAGCTTCTGCCAGAGCCACCCAAAGCTTACGCCATGTCTGAAACTTATTATCAGCTGAAAATATTTTCAGGATTTCCTTTGAGGAATAACGTTCAATTAAGGGATTCTCATAATATTCTTTCATTAATTTTTCTCTTTTCTTAGATTTTATAATTAATTGCGAAATTCAAAAACACAACAGTTAATTGCTTTGATGTCAGTTTACAAGATTGTTTCATGTAAACTAGACAGCGAAGCTCACAGACCTTTCGCAAATGCCTATTCAGATTTTAGTAACGTTCAATGAATTGGGTTATTCGACGAAAACCTTCATCGATATCTTCAAGCGAAGTTGCGAATGAAAGACGAATGTAATTCGGCATCCCAAAGGCTTCCCCCGGGATCACAATCACTTTGGCTACTTCCAGCAGTTTTTCAGAAAACCCAAAACTCGTATCAGGGTTAATAATATTTTTCCGATTATTTAAAATATTTGAAATATCAACAAAAATATAGAAGGTACTCTCAGGATAAATGTAATCTAATTCCGGGATCTTATTCAGGTATTCAATCATTGCCAGGCGGCGTTCATCAAACATCCTAATTATATTATCAACGGTATTGGATTTTTCCTCAAGGGCAGTAATTCCGGCATGTTGTGAAATAGTGGATGGATGTGAAATGGTATGACCCTGAACCCGCGTCATTCCCATAATTATTTCAGCGTTTGCCGCAGCATATCCCAACCGCCAGCCTGTCATGGCATAGGTTTTAGAAAAACCATTTACAAGAATGGTCTGATTCTTTATTTCTCTATTCAGAGATGCAATACTGATGTGTTTATGATTGTCATAAACAAATTCTTCATAGATTTCATCTGAAATTACTAAAATTTTATTTCTTACCAGAACCTCGGAAAGTGCCAACAGCTCATCTAAGGTATAAATAACACCGGTTGGATTCACTGGTGTATTTAAAATAATTGCTTTTGTTTTTGGTGTGATGGCATATATAAGTTCATCTGGCGTTAGTTTAAAATTATCCTCTTTTTGGGTTTCGGCAATAACCGGTACACCTCCGGCAAATCGAATTATTTCGGTATAACTCACCCAATATGGTCTGGGTATAATGACCTCATCCCCGGGATTAAGGATGGCTTGAAGAGCCACTGATATGCTGGATTTTGCCCCGCTATTGACAATAATATTTTCCGGTGGATAATCAAGTCCGTTGTCATCTCTGAGTTTTTTTGAAATGGCCTTTCGCAATGCTAAAACACCGGCAACGGCGTCATATTTTGTATACCCTGCATCGATGGCTTTTTTTGCGCCATCGCAAATATAGCCAGGGGTTGTAAAATCAGGTTCTCCGGTGCCAAAACTGATAACAGATTCACCTGCATCTCTTAATGTCTTAGCTTTTTCTGCCAGACTTAATGTTAAAGAATCCTTACTGTTTTTAACCCTGTCGGATATCATAGATTTCATTCTGTTTTCCATCATGATTTAACCTCATAAGTTTCATAAAATCGCGTAATGTCTGTAACCTTGTTATCAGACTCACTTATTTCTAAAATAATACCATTGATTTGAACGTTTCCTTTTGCTGTTACAAAACGTTTAGGACGTTTCGTCAACATACTCTCAATAATAACTTCCTGATCAACACCAATAACGCCATCTAAAGGCCCGGTCATTCCAATATCGGTAATATAAGCCGTTCCTTTTGATAAAATCCGTTCATCCGCAGTTTGAACATGGGTATGGGTTCCATAAACCGCTGTCGCAAAACCATCCATATAATAACCAAAGGCAATTTTTTCAGAGGTTGCTTCGGCATGGAAATCAATAATAATAATATCTGCAGAATTTTTAATTTCATTCATGAGGGATTTCATTAAATTAAAGGGACACCCTAAATTTGGCATAAATATTTGACCGGACAAATTAATAATACCGATTTTTTTATGTTGATGCTGAAAAATTTGAAACCCTTTCCCCGGACATGGGTCAGTATAATTAAGGGGACGGATAATTTGAGGATAGTCATCAATGGCATCCAACAATTCTTTTTGCTGCCAAACATGATTTCCCATGGTAATGGCATCGATGGGTAAAGACAATAATTCCTTGGCATTTTTTACAGTTAGACCATTGCCCCCAGAAGCATTCTCACCGTTAACAATTGTAAAATCAATATTGTATTGATTTATTATATTTGAAAGTTGTTCTTGAAGAATATTTCGTCCAGGTCGTCCATAGACGTCACCGAGTATTAATATTTTCATTTTCTTTCCTTTTTTATTAATTAGTAAAAAAAAGAGGAGATAAACTCCCCTTATTTTGCGTAGTCACTTGCTCTTGTTTCTCGAATCAGATTTACCTTGATGTTTCCAGGATATTCCATTTCGGCTTCAATCTTTTTAGCAATATCTCGTGATAATAAGATCATTCCATCATCGTCAACTTCATTTGGTTTAACCATAATTCTTACTTCTCGTCCGGCCTGAATAGCATAGCATTTTTCTACACCATCAAATGACATTGCAATGGTTTCAAGTTCTTGCAGTCGCTGGATATAGGAAACCAGTGTTTCTCTTCTGGCCCCCGGTCTTGCTGCTGAAATGGCATCTGCTGATTGCACCAGTACCGCTTCCATCGTTTTCGCTTCAACGTCACCATGATGAGCTTCTACAGCGTGAATGATGTTTTTGTTTTCTTTATATTTTTTTAGTAGATTTACCCCAATTTCAACATGTGGACCTTCAACCTCATGGTCAATGGCTTTTCCAATATCATGTAATAAACCCGCTCTTTTTGCAACTTTAATGTTTCCATCAAGCTCAGCGGCCATGATCCCGGCCAAATGTGAAACCTCAATGGAATGCTTGAGTACATTTTGTCCATAACTTGTTCGATATTTCAATCGACCAAGCAATTTTATTATTTCAGGGTGCAACCCGTGAATACCTGTATCAAAACAGGCCTGTTCTCCAACTTCCTTGATCTGGGCTTCAACTTCTTTTTGAGATTTTTTTACCATCTCTTCAATTCTGGCAGGATGAATCCGGCCATCAATGATTAGTTTTTCAAGGGATAGTCTGGCAACCTCTCGACGTATTGGATCAAAACCGGAAAGAATAACTGCTTCCGGTGTGTCATCAATAATAAGGTCAATCCCGGTGAGTGTTTCCAAGGTTCGAATATTTCGACCTTCACGTCCGATAATACGGCCCTTCATTTCATCGTTTGGTAAGTTTACTACGGTAATGGTATGTTCTGCTACATGGTCTGCAGCACAGCGTTGTATGGACTGTGCAATTAACTCTTTCGCTTTTTTATCAGCAACGGCTTTTGATTCCACCTCAATTTGGCGAATCATAATCGCAGCTTCACGACGTGTTTCTTTGCTGACATCGTCAAGCAAAATTGTTTTTGCTTCGTCATAAGTCATACCGGATATACGTTCAAGCTCTTTCACTTGTTCGTCGACTAACTCCTCAAGTGTTTCTTTTTTCTTCTCTAAATCTTTTCCTTTTTTGCCCAGGGCTTCTTCATTACGCTCCAGGTTTGTCAATTTTTTTTCAAGATTCTCTTCTTTTTGAACCAGTCGATTCTCCATTTTCTGAAGTTCGGCTCGACGTTCTCGGTTATCTTTTTCAATGGTTTCTTTTAAAACCAGGGATTCCTCCTTAGCATTAAATAGAATTTCCTTTTTTAAAGTTTCGCCTTCTTTTGCTGCATCTTTGACAATCGTACTTGCTTTTAGTTCAGCATTATTAATTTTGCCTTCGGCAATATTCTTTCGAATAAGATATCCGACAACAAAAGCTAATACAATTCCAATAATTCCAATAAATATGATAATTGTTTGTGTGCCTATAATTTTCACCTCCCTATAAAATTCATAGTCAATTCTTTATTATACTCATCATAATCTCTATTTTATACTTTTTTAAAATTAGTGTCAAGAAACAACGCCCATACTTCCATTATATTTTTAAGATTAACCCGAAAAGAACCCCATAATAGAGATTCTTTTTGGATTTTCGTTACTTATTTCGTTTTAAAGAACATTCATTCCTTCAGCTTCGTTTTGGTCGATGTCTTCTTTGATTTTTTCCTCTGGCTGACTTTCAATCTTATCCAAAGCATTTTTTGCTCGAATTTCTTTTTCGATGGCATCTGCTACCTCGGGATTGGCCATTAAAAATTCTTTTGAATTATCTCTTCCCTGTCCTAAACGCTGTTCCATGTAAGAGAACCATGAACCTGATTTATCCACAATTTCAAAAATAACCCCAACATCAAGAAGATCACCCTCTCTTGAAATACCTTTGCCATACATAATATCAAATTCAGCCTGTTTAAAAGGTGATGCGATTTTGTTTTTGACAATTTTTGCCCGGGTTCGATTCCCGACCATTTCTGTACCTTTTTTAAGAGTTTCAATTCGGCGAACATCAATTCTTACCGAAGAATAGAATTTTAGTGCACGTCCTCCTGAAGTTGTTTCCGGATTTCCATACATCACCCCAATTTTTTCTCTTAACTGGTTAATAAAGATCGTCGAAGTATTTGATTTTTTAATAACGCCTGCCAGTTTTCTTAATGCCTGTGACATTAATCGTGCCTGGAGTCCGACATGGGAATCCCCCATTTCACCGTCAATTTCTGCCCGTGGCACCAAGGCAGCCACGGAATCAATAACGATGACATCAATGGCATTACTTCTTACCAATGCTTCGACAATTTCCAATGCCTGTTCGCCGGTATCCGGTTGCGCAACCAGAAGATTGTCAATATCAACACCCAGAGCTTTGGCATAAATCGGATCCAGAGCATGCTCAGCATCGACAAAAGCTGCATTCCCACCCATCTTTTGAGCTTCAGCAATAATATGAAGGGCAATGGTTGTTTTACCTGAAGATTCAGGTCCAAAGATTTCTATAACACGTCCTCGGGGAACCCCGCCAATACCAAGGGCAATATCAAGGCCGATGGAAGATGTCGATATGAAATCAATATCAAGTTTTGTTCCTTCGTCTCCCAGGCGCATGACCGCACCTTTTCCAAAACTTCGTTCAATATTTTTCAGGGCAGCATCCAGTGCTTTTTCTTTATCAGTCAATTTCTCATTTGTTTTTATTTTTTCAGCCATTTGCAACCATCCTATTCGTTATTAAGAACATTCGTTCTACCTCTATTATAGTTAACTTACTCACCTTTGTCAACAACAGACTTTCGAATAAGATGAAATACTTTAGTTGCTGTTTTTTGCTGAACTATTTTTCGATCACCTTTAAAATGCCACTGGGTTACTTTTGTATTTCCTTTATAATTCAGCCCTATATAAACCAGGCCGACCGGTTTTTCTTCGGATCCTCCTTCAGGTCCGGCAATGCCGGTAACAGAGACTGCCAGGTCCGCCCCGGATATTTTCTGAAGGTTGTCGCACATTTCCCGGGCGGTTTCGGGACTGACAGCACCAAATTTTAAAAGCGTATTCTCACTAACATGAAGAATCTTTTGTTTTGCTTCATTTGAGTATGATACAATCCCCATGCCGAAGACTTTTGAAATTCCGGATATTTCAGTCAATTGCGATGCGATTAAGCCACCCGTACAGGATTCTGCAGTGGCAATGGTCACATTTTTTTCAATTAATAATTTTCCAACTGCTTCACTCAGGGAATCTCTGGAAAATGTAAAGATATTCTCACCGAAACGCTCAATCATGATCGCTTCATACTTATCCAATAACCCATTGATCACTTTTTCATCATTGCCATTGGCGGTAATCCGAATCAGCACTTCTCCCATTTTTGCATAGGTGGCAATGGTTGGATTTTCCTGAACATCAATAAGGTCCAGTAATCGATCTTCGGCGGCTGATTCTCCGATGTCAGATAAATTATAATATCTGGAAACAACCAGCTTGTTCCGGTCTTTTTTAATTAATTTTAAAACAGCTCCTTCAAAAATACCCATCATTTCTCTCGGTGGGCCCGGAAGCAAAATAATTGTTTTTCCCTGTTCTTTAATCATTATTCCCGGTGCCGTCCCCCCTGGGTTATGGAGTATTTCAGCCGCTTCCGGAATAAAGGTTTGTTTGAGATTATTATCAGTCATCACAAATTCCCGATTTGCAAAATACTGCAGTAAATCTTCTTTAACCTTTTCATCCTGAATTAATTCTTTTCCGAAAAGATCTGCAACCACTTCTTTTGTTAAATCATCCTGGGTTGGTCCAAGACCACCCGTTGTGATCACCAAATTGCTTCGCTCCAAGGCGATTTTTATAACATCTTCCAATCGTTTGGGATTATCCCCAACGGTGGTATGATAAATAACCCGGATCCCCAGTAAAGAGAGCTCCCTCGATAAATACTGAGCATTGGTATTAAGAGTATCCCCGACTAATAGCTCGGTTCCAACTGATATGATTTCACATTTCATAGTTTGATTCCTTTCAAAGAGGTTTTTATTGTTTTATCTTGTTTATCAACTTATTTTGACGACCAACTACATTGAACGGAATACTTTTTTATTAATGATAAAATAATCAACGCCGGAAAAAATGGTTAAGACTAGTGCTATATAAATCATAATCATATCAGCAGGAAAATTAATTAAAGCGAATGGCCAGTTGTTAAACAGAATAATCACGATGGCAATCATCTGTGACATTGTTTTTGCTTTTCCCCATTTACTGGCTGAAATCACAATACCGTCTGATGCGGCCAGGGTTCGAAGCCCTGTAATGGCAAATTCTCTGGCAATGATGATAATAACGATCCAGGCCGGGACCGACCCCAACTCGACAAAGCATATGAGTGCAGAACACACCAACAGCTTATCCGCTAACGGATCCATGAACTTCCCGAAATCTGTTACCAGGTTTCGACTCCGTGCCAGGTAACCATCAAGACTGTCCGTTAATGCGGCAATAATAAAAAGTGCCGCAGCAATGGGTTGATGAAATGGAAAATCAATTAATAAAGCGGCAATGAAAAAAGGAATCATCAGCATTCTAAGAACCGTAATTTTATTTGGTAAATTCATTTTCAATATCTCCTATCAAATCATATTCGAGTGCATTAACAATCTTTACCGGATAAAAATTTCCGATAGTAAGTGAGGCTCCCTTACTATCCACAATGACTGAGCCGTCGATTTCAGGGGCATCTCCGTAACATCGACCCATATAAGACTCCTCATCAAACTCTTCAATGAGAACCTTTAAAACTTGTCCCAGGTGCTGTTGATTTTTTTCAAGAGAAATTGCCTGCTGGATCATCATGATCTCTTTAAATCTCGCATCTTTGATATCTTCTGAAATTTGGTCATCAAAAGATGCCGCCGGGGTATCTTCTTCCTGAGAATATTTAAATGCTCCTAAATGGTCAAATTTCAATTCTTTTATGGCTTCCAGTAATGCTAAGTGGTCTGAGTCGGTTTCTCCTGGAAAACCTGTGATAATGGAAGTTCTCAAAACCGCATCAGGAATAGCGTCCCGGATTAAAGTGGTGATGTCCTTTATTTTTTGCAACGACATTTTTCTTCCCATTCGTTTCAGGATATCATCAACGGTGTGTTGCAGCGGGATATCGAAATAGTTGCAGATACTGTCATATGACCTGACAACACCCAGTAATGCAGGTGTAATTCCCTCCGGATACAAATACATCATTCGAATCCACTCAAAGTGAGTCTCTTTTGCTATTTTTTCCAGTAAACCGGGTAAATCAAACCCTTCATTGAGATCTGCACCATAAGGTGCGATATCCTGGCCAATTAAGATAACTTCTTTGATACCTTTTTCCTGCAGGTAGGTTAATTCATTGAAAATATCCTGAATCTTTCGACTCCGATACTTTCCTCTGATCTTCGGAATAATACAATAGGTACAGCCATGGTCACATCCTTCGCTGATTCTTAGAAAAGCAGTGACAGACCCCTCTGGGATATAACGTTTGACGTCAGAAATACACTCTTTGTCCAAGTCACCCATGTATTTAGTATGATCAGAGCCTTCAAAATTATTCAAAAGATCAATGATATCATCAAAATGACCGACGCCTAAAAATCCATCAATTTCATGAATTTCTTCGTTTAATTCTGTATGGTAGCGTTCTGCCATACAGCCGGCCACAATCAAAATTTTACAAAGCCCGCTTTTTTTATATTCTGCATATTCAAGAACATAATCAATGGATTGCTCTTTGGCTTCCTGAATAAAACAACAGGTGTTGACAATAATAATTTCCGCTTTTTGAGGATCTTCTTGAATGCTGTAGTTCTTTTCCTGGATAAGCCCCAACATGAGTTGCGAATCAATGGTATTTTTATCACAGCCTAATGTTGTCACATGAATGGTTTTATTTTTCATTTTTCACCTACTCCCGACTATTATATTCATCTTGAGAAACCAATAATTTTCGTGGTTTACTGCCATTGGGGCCTGAAATAACCCCACGTTCTTCGAGATCATCAATAATTCTTCCGGCCCGGGCATATCCTACCTGTAACTTTCGCTGTAGCATTGATGTTGATAACTGATTATATTCAAAACCAATGGTGATTGCATCATCAATGAGCGCATCCCCTTGTCTGGTTTTTGTTTTGACTTCCGGTTCTTTTGAAATGGCTTCTTCAATGGCAGGATCGTATTGGATGCCTTTTTTGATTTCCACGGCGTCAATCACCGCATTTATTTCTGAATCCGACACATAGGTACACTGTACCCGGGTTGGCTTGGATTGCCCGACAGGAAAATAAAGCATGTCGCCCTTGCCAAGAAGTTTTTCAGCACCACCCATATCTAAAATCGTTCTAGAATCCGTATTGGATGCGACTGAAAAAGCAATTCTCGATGGAATGTTGGCTTTGATCAGTCCGGTAATAACATCCACTGATGGCCTCTGGGTAGCAATGATTAAATGGATACCGCAGGCCCGAGCCAGTTGAGCTATCCGGCATATGGCATTTTCAACTTCTTTGGGTGAAGTGGCCATCAGGTCTGCCAACTCATCGATGACAATGACAATCCGGGCTAGTTTTTTTTCACCCTGTGTCGTCATCAATTGATTATAACCTTTTATGTCTCTCACATTATTATTCTTGAACAATATATAACGATCGGTCATTTCCTTCAGGCCCCAATTAAGAGCATAAGCAGCTTTTTTAGGATCCGTTACAACTGGAATAAGTAAATGTGGAATGGCATTGTATTGATTTAATTCAACCATTTTAGGGTCAATCATAATAAATCGCACTTCATCCGGTGAAGATTTGTAGATTAGGCTGACAATAATACTATTAATGCATACGCTTTTCCCGGAACCTGTGGCTCCTGCAATGAGCATATGGGGCATTTTTCCAATATCCCCAATCACACTTTCTCCCGAAAGTGTTTTTCCAAGTGCAAAGGTCAATGGACTTTTACTATCGATAAATTTAGGTGTGTCGATGATCTCTCGTAAACCAACAATTTCTGAAACATCATTGGGAACTTCAATTCCAACCGCTGCTTTTCCTGGAATAGGGGCTTCAATTCGAATATCAGAGGTTGCCAGGGCCAGGGCTAAATCATTGGATAGACTGACAAACTTGTTCACCTTTACTCCGGGGTCAAGCTGAAGTTCAAAACGGGTAATGCTGGGTCCAACGTTGACCTCAATTATTTTTGCCTTAACCCCAAAATTCTTAAGTGTTTCTTCGATTATTTTTGCTTTTTTCATAACATCATCTTTTTTGGATTTCTTTTTTACCACTTGGGGATTCAAAAGGTCCATGGACGGAAATACATAATCCGGTGTCATTTCTTCGATCGTGATGTTTTCAAGATTTATGAGTTTTGTTTCTTCTTCGTTTTTATTTATCATCTTCGTTTCATCATTATTTTTGTTTGTATTTTTGTCTGCCACCCCGGCCATTGGTTCAATCGGGTTAAGAAAATGCTCATTGATTTTCATCGGCGTTGTCTCTTGATTCGCAATTTCTTCTTCAGTGAAACCAAAGGGATCACCGAAGGGTTTCTTTTTTTGACCCTTATCTATTTTATTTGCTGATTCAAAAAAAGATTTATTTTCATTAATCTGAAGTGGTTCAAATAATGAACCGTCATTTATTAAATCACTGACCGGTGGTATCATCGTTGTCTCTGAGCTATGATTTTTTGTAGCTTTGACTTCATCTTTAATTCTCTTTTTATCCTTGGCGATTTCAATTTTTTCTGAAATACGCTCGTTTAATGAAGGTGCATCTTTATTCTTTTCCTTGATATATTCCCAGTATTTTTTCAGACTGTTTTTAAAGATAATAACTAAGATAATAATTGAACTAATCAATATAATTAAAACGGTTCCGTTGGAAGAAAATAATTTCACGAATAAGGCTGCCAGTAAGATACCGATAATCCCACCGTATTGACCATATTGGGCTAAACTAAAGAGTTGTAAAACACTATATCCTGAAAAATCAGGAATGTAAATACTAAAGGCAATCATTATATTGATTAATAAAATAGCGATCAGGAAAAAATTTCGGGCCCAATCTTCAATTTTATTCAGACAGAATAAAACGCCGAGCACAAAGAGATAAAGTGATACAAAAAGTAAGGGTACTCCAAAACAATAGATAAATCCCTGTTTCACAATGTTTCCTACCACTCCACCGCCAAAAATATAGGCAAAAGCCGAAAATATTCCGATGGCAATGAAAAATAAACCTATCACTAAGTTATTATTAAATAGCTTTTTAGTTGAATTGCTTTTTTTGCGGCGTCCTGGTGTTTTTCTTTTTGTTTGATTTTTAGAATTACTTTTTTTTACGGCCATTATTCTCCTCTAACTTTAATTAAAGATATAATAAAAGGTGCAGGTAATACCTGCACCTTGTGATTATTTTATAATACTACGATTGGAAAGTGGTGCAGCATTCATTGAAAATTTAATTTTCATGGTTAAGCTTACTTTAAACTATGTGATTAGAACGATTAAATTTTATTTTCCTGAGTGACCAAAGCCACCAACCCCACGGTCACTGCTTTCTAATGCTTCAATGGTATTAACTTTTGAAAAATCTGCTTTAATATACTCTGAAAAAACCATTTGGGCAATTCTTTCACCTGGCTGAAGTTGATAAGGTTTATCAATTAAAACTATCACAAGAACCTTAATTTCTCCACGAAAATCGGAGTCTATGGTTCCAATACCATTAACCAGAGAAAGACCATGTTTAAGAGCTAAACCGCTTCGTGCTCTGACTTGGGCTTCAATTCCAACCGGTATTTCAAGAAATATGCCGGTTGGAATCTGGTAAACCTGATGTGGGTGCAGTAAAATCATTTCACTGAGGTTTGCCTGTAAATCAACTCCTGCTGATCCCACTGTCTGGTATTCAGGAAGAGAATGTTCTGAATCATTGAATATTTTTATTTTACATGTTTTCAAAATAGTCACTATTCCTTAGGCAGCATAGCCTTACGAGATAAGTTAATACGACCCTGGCCATCAATTTCCATGACCTTAACGAGAACTTTATCGCCAATATTTACAACATCTTCAACAGCATTGACACGTTCGTTGGCAAGCTTTGAGATGTGAATGAGGCCATCTTTATCACCTGGTATGGATACAAACGCGCCAAAATTCATAATTCTTACAACTGTACCAGTAAAGACTTCTCCAATCTCAACTTCACGTACAATATTTTCAATGATTTCTTTTGCCTTATTACCTGAAGCAGTATCCAAGGATGCGATGAACACTCGACCATCATCCTGAATATCTATCTTAACTCCGGTTTCATCAATAATTTTATTGATTACTTTTCCGCCGGAACCAATAACATCTCTGATTTTTCCAGGTTTAATCTGAAGAATAATAATACGTGGAGCATAGGGTGATAAATCAGCTCGTGGTGCTTTAATTTCTTCATTCATAATACCTAAAATATGAAGTCGACCGATTCGTGCCTGTTCCAGTGCTTCGGTTAATACTTCTTTGCTGATACCATCCACCTTAATATCCATTTGGATAGCGGTAATCCCGGCTTCGGTTCCAGCAACTTTGAAATCCATGTCTCCCAGGGCATCTTCCATTCCCTGGATATCTGAAAGAATTGCAAGTTGGTCATTTTCTTTTATGAGACCCATTGCAATTCCTGCAACCGGTGCTTTTAATGGTACACCAGCCGCCATTAGTGAAATGGAACTGCCACAGACACTGGCTTGTGAAGTGGAACCGTTTGAGCTGAGAACTTCTGAAACCACCCGAATGGCATAGGGAAATTCTTCCTCTGAAGGGAGCATTGGCATCAATGCACGTTCTGCAAGGGCACCATGTCCAATTTCACGTCGTCCGGGACCTCTGGATGGACGTGCTTCACCGACACTATATGAAGGGAAATTATAATGATGAATATATCGTTTTGAATTATCATTGGACAAACCATCAAGAATTTGAACATCCTTCAAGACTGACAATGTCACCACTGATAAAACCTGGGTTTCGCCCCGGGTAAATAAACCAGAACCATGGGGTCTGGCAAGATAATCAACCTTTGCAGAAATGGGTCGGATTTCATCCGTCTTACGATTGTCAGGACGAATGCGATCTTCAAGAATAAGACGTCTTATTTCTTTTTTCAAAAGGGAACTAAAGACATCATCAATTTCATTTCCCTGGTTTGGATAAATTTCGGAGAAATGTTTTCTAATGAGATCTTTTGTTGCATCGATATTTTCCAGTCGTTCAAGCTTATCAGCTGTTTTAACTGCACTTGTCAATTGATCGCCTAAAAAGGCTACAACTTCTGCCTTCATTTCTTCGGTAGGTATAAAAAGAACATAATCTTTTTTTGCTTTTCCTACAGCAGCGATGATTTCTTCCTGGAAAGCGCATATTTTTTTAATTTCTTCGTGTGCCAGTAAAATTCCGTCAAGCATAACTGCTTCAGAAATTTCATTTCCACCGGCTTCAACCATCATAATGGCATCTTTTGTTCCAGATACGATTAAGCTGAGCTCACTGAGGTGGCGTTGTTCTTCATTAGGGTTAACAATGTATTCTCCATTAAGGTATCCTATTTCAACAGCTCCAGTTGGACCATTAAAAGGAATATCTGAAATGGATAATACGATGGATGAGCCAATCATTGCAACGATTTCAGGGGCGTTGTCCTGATCAACTGACATAACTGTCGTTATAATTTGGACATCATTTCTAAATCCCTTAGGAAAAAGCGGTCTGATGGGTCGATCAATGAGTCGGCTGCTTAATATTGCTTTTTCAGTTGGTCGGCCTTCACGTTTAATAAAACCACCGGGAAATTTCCCTACTGAATATTGTTTTTCTTCATAATCGCAACTTAAAGGGAAAAAATCCATACCTTCACGTGGTTTCTTAGAGGCTGAAGCCACAGCCAAAATTTCTGTTGTACCATATCTAATCATGGCAGCGCCCTTAGCGAGTTGGGCAACCTCACCAATTTCCACCCGGAACGGACGACCAGCAATTTGTGTTTCAAAAATATTCATTTTTTCTCACTTTCTTTTTTTTTTAAAAAAAAGAGGCGGAATACTCCGCCCCAGATTATTTTCTTAAGCCTAATCTTTGGATTAGTTCACGATATCGATTGATAGCTTTACCTTTAAGGTAAGTTAAAAGTCTTCTTCGCTGTCCAACAAGTTTTAATAAACCACGGCGTGAATGATGATCTTTCTTATGGATTTGAAGATGCCCATTAAGGTCATTAATTCTTGCAGTTAATAGTGCAATTTGAACTTCAGGTGATCCAGTATCACCCTCGTGTGTTTTGTAGTCTTCGACTACTTGTGCTTTTAATTCTTTGCTAATCATTTTAAAATCTCCTTTTTGAATAAATTATCCATAGACTGAGAATTTTGTTGGAGTATCAAAAAACTAAGAGAATGGAATTAACTTAGTAATCATAGCATAAATGGCATGGAGTGTAAATGGATTTAATTAATATAATGTTCTCTCACATACTCTATGTCATCTTTAATCTGTAAAATTAATTCATTAATATTATTAAATTTAATCTCATTGCGAATTTTTTTCTTAAAAACAATTGTAATTTCATCCCCATAAATATCTTCTTCAAAATTAAAAATATAAGTTTCAATGCTAAAGGGATGCTTTTCAAAAGTTGGATTAAACCCTAAATTGGTAAGACCATAAAAGCATTCACCCTTATGATAAACATAAGTAAAGTAAACCCCGGTATTTGGCAAAACAATCTTTTTCTGTAGTTGCAGGTTTGCGGTTGGAATCCCATATTGTCGACCAAGACCCTTCCCTTCAACAACTTTTCCGGTTAATGCGTAGTCCCGGCCCAAAAATGTTTTTACCTCTTCTACCTGTCCACAACTGATCAATTCTCTCACATAAGAAGAACTCACTCGATTTTTGTCAACTATGCATGGTGGTACAATTGAAACTGTAAATCCGTATTTCTCGCCCAGGGCTATTAAATCTGCTGTTGTTCCCGTTCCTTTATATCCAAAATTATAATTAAAGCCCACCACAATTGTCTTTACCTTATATTTCTTTAAAAGATAATCCACAATAAATTTCTCCGGGGTAAGCTTCATGAGTTTTGAATTAAAAGCGTTTAAAAAAACATAGTCAATTCCCAGTTCAAGAATCATAGCTTGTTTTTCATCATTTGAAGTAATTAACCAAGGTGAATATTTCGGGAAAATCAATTCTAATGGATGCTCTTTGAATGTCACGACACCTGTTTTATATCCCTTGGTTTTTCCGATATTAATTGTTTCATTTAAGAGGGCTTGATGCCCCAGATGAACACCATCGAAAAAACCAAGGGCTAAAACAATTTCGTCTCCCTTGTATGCTAGTTTTTTCATTATCTGCCTCACAATAGTTTTACTGGTTTTACATAGGCATCTTCTTCACTTGGGTAAAAAGAACCCATGCCCACTAATTCGTTGTCAACATATAAACGCAATATTTCTGATGGAAGATACGTATCAAAAGATTCAACCGCATTCCATTGGTAAAGCTTATTCCCATTGATCAGAAATTTTTTACCTTGTTCATTGGCGGTAACACGTCGATACCGGTCAAGGGAATATTCCATGGAAAATATGAAATCATTCAATTGATTTCCGGCTTCTTTTTCTTCTATTTCAGAAAGTTTATGCGCTGTGTCAATTGTGAAATCACCAACCTTATGGCGAAGCAAACTACCCATGCAACCATAGGAACCAAGAGCCATACCGATATCCCGGCACAACGATCGCACGTACGTTCCTTTTGAGCAGGTGATCATCACTTTTGCACTTTGTTTTTCCTCTGAGAAATCAAGAAGCGTCAGTTTTGATACATAAACAGGACGAAATGGTATTTCAACGGTTTCGCCATTTCTTGCGTAATGATACAGCTTTTTTCCATTAATTCTTATTGCTGAATAGATAGGCGGCTTTTGCATGATATTTCCGGTGAATTGGTTTAATACTTTTCTAAAGGCATCATCAGTAACCTTTGATCCGCCATCCTTAATAACCTTTCCGGAAATATCAGCAGTATCGGTTTCAAACCCAAGAATCACTTGAGCTTCATAGGTTTTTTCATGCTCTATGATGTATTCAACCATTTTAGTGGCTTTTCCAATACATAAAACGAGAACGCCTTCAGCATCAGGATCAAGAGTACCGGTATGTCCTATTTTTTTTGTTTTCAGAATTTTTCGTGCTTTAAAAACAACATCATGGGACGTCATCCCTTTTTCCTTGTAAACATTGAGATACCCATTATACTCAGTCAATTAAATCACACTGGGTTTGATAAACATCGAGAAGATCTTTTTTCAAAAGGTCAATATCTCCGCTAAAACTAAATCCTGCTGCACGTTCATGACCGCCACCACCATATTTTAAGGCAACCTTATGTATGTCAAAAGGAGCTTTTGCTCGAAGGGATACCCGATACTCACCTTCTTTAACTTCTTTCAAAAGTGCAGTAATAATGACACCACTGGTGTTTTGGCCGATATTTGCAACATCTTCACTAATATTCAGTGTCCCACCGTAGCTTGTAATGGTATCATGATCCAGAACCATTATTGCAATGGGTGTATCTGTCATTATCTCCAAAGAGTGTATTGCAGCACCCGTCATTTTCATTTGGCAAAAATTTTTCTGGCTATGCAATCTTTTTGACAAAGGTGCAAAGTCTGATTTAATCATGTATATTTCACTAAGAATTGTATGCGTATCTGCAGTAACATTTGAAAACTGAAAACTTCCAGTATCTGTAGAAATCCCTGTAAAGACAGCATCTGTAATTTCTTCACTTATCTTAACGCCCAATTTTTTTATGATACGAAATACAATTTCAGCCGTTGCTCCTGTAATTTCCACAAAATTAAGATCGCCGAAACAATTATTGCTTTTATGATGATCAATAACCATGTTTGCCTTCGCCCTGGGAAATGGTTCAGGCTTGAAAGAAAATTCGTAACTGGAGCAATCCAGAAAAATAATAATGTCATATTCGTCCTTTAAGGATTGATTAAAACACTTAATCTCTGGAAAGAAAAGTAATTTTTCTTCAATAGGCATTTCAATATAATAATCAACAGATTTGTTCAACTCTTTTAATCCTTTTCCCAAGGCAATAGCTGAGCCGATTGCATCTCCGTCAGGTTTTTGATGTAATAAAATAAGAAAACTATTGTTTTCATTTAAACATTCAATAATTTCATTCGGAATCTTCTTCATTTGATTCCTTCAACTTTTTCTTATCCTCTATGTCTTTTAAAATAGATTCGATGTGCATTCCATATTCAACAGAATCATCAATTTCAAATACTAATGCGGGAACAGAATGGACTTTTATGACTTGACCTAGACTTGATCTTAAAAAACTCTTTGCATTGTTCAAAAGATCAATCACTGCCTTTTTCTGAGCTTCATTTCCAAAAACACTGACATAGACCGTCGCTGTTTTTAAATCTGTGGTTGCCTTAACACTGGTAATACTTAAATTACTGTCTGTGATCCGTGTATCTTTCATTTTATGAATAATGATCAAACTCAATTCTCGTTGAATTTGTCCATTAATTTTTTCACTGCGATGTGATGCCATTATTTTGGCCTCCTTCATTATGAAAGAAAAACAATTGTTTATCTTTCAATTTTTTCCATGGTAAATGCTTCAATAACATCACCAGTTTTTAGATCGTTGTAATTTTCAATACCAATACCGCATTCATATCCGGTACTGACTTCTTTAACATCATCTTTGAAACGTTTTAAAGATTCAATTTTGCCTTCGAACACAACAATTCCATCTCTGATAATTCTAATGTCATCGTTTCGATTGATTTTCCCATCAGTAACATAGCAACCGGCAATTGTACCAATACTTGGAATCTTAAAGACTTCTCGTATTTCAGCATTTCCCAGAATTTTTTCACGATATTCTGGTGCCAGCATGCCTTCCATCGCTTTTTTTATGTCATCAATGGCATCATAAATTACACGGTATAGACGAATATCAACTTCTTCAGTTTCTGCCAATTTCAATGCATTTTTATCAGGTCGAACATTAAATCCAATAACAATAGCATTGGATGTGGATGCAAGCAGAATATCGGTTTCGTTAATGGCACCAACCGCACCATGAATTACATTGATTCTCACTGAAGCATTGTCCAGTTTTTCAAGGGATTGAATAATGGCTTCAATAGACCCCTGGACATCAGCTTTAATAATAATGTTAATATCCTGAATATTACCATCCGTAATTTGGCTAAAGAGATCATCCAAAGAAATATTTGTACGACGTACTTTTTCGCCTTTTTGAAGTTCCTTGCGTTTTTCTGCTAATTGTCGGGCTTCTTTTTCATTTTCAAGAACAATAAAATCGTCTCCGGCAACCAAAATATCAGAAAGTCCTGAAACTTCAACCGGCACTGAAGGCCCTGCTTTTTTAAGACGCTTTGACTTATCATCAACCATGGTTCTTACCTTACCATAGGTCGTACCTGAAATAATGGAATCTCCTACATGCAAAGTTCCCTGTTGAACTAAAAGTGTTGCTACCGGGCCCTTGCCTCTTTTTACCTGGGCTTCAATGACACTCCCTCGAGCTTCACGTCCGGCGTCAGCTTTTAATTCTTCCATTTCCGACATCATGATGATCATTTCAAGCAAGCTGTCTATACCTTCTCCTGTTTTAGCAGATACAGGCACAGCGATGGTTTCACCGCCCCATTCTTCTACGACAAGATTATATTTGGTTAAATCCTGTTTGACACGATCAGGATCAGCACCTGGTTTATCAATTTTATTAATAGCAACTAAAATCGGAACACCGGCTGCCTTAGCATGATTAATGGCTTCTACTGTTTGTGGCATAACGCCGTCATCTGCAGCAACAACCAGAACCGCAATATCCGTAATTTGAGCCCCACGCGAACGCATTGCTGTAAAGGCTTCATGACCCGGTGTATCAATAAATGTAATTGATTGATTTTTAACGTTAACCGTGTAAGCCCCAATGTGCTGGGTAATCCCACCTGCTTCACTGGACATAACATTTGTTTTACGAATGCGGTCAAGAAGAGATGTTTTACCGTGATCGACATGTCCCATAACAGTAACAACTGCCGGACGTATGGTTGCATTATCAGTTTCTTCTTCGTCATATTCCTCAAGGATTTTAGCAACAACATCCTCGATTTTAATGGCTTCAACTTCAAAACCAAATTCTGAAGCAACAAGTGAAGCCGTATCAAAGTCAATTTCCTGGTTTATACTGACCATCGTACCAGCCATCATTAATGTTTTAATGATATCAGTAACATTTATTTCAAGAATATCTGCAAGTTCTCCAACGGTAAGAATTTCAGGAATTTGATAGACTTGGTTTTCCTGAACGGTTTTCTTTTTTTCATCCTTTATCCGTTTATAAACACTTCTTGCTGTTTTCTCTTTTTTAGTGTGATCTCGTGTTTTGGGTTGAGATCCCTGGTTTCCAGAACCCGGGCGCTTTTTGTCTCCGGGTTTTTTAAACGAACCTCCGGAAGTATTTTTACTTTTAACAGGTTCTTTCTTAGTAGTTGTTTCCTGTTCTTTTTTTTGTTCCTGAGTTTCATTTTGAACAGCCTTTACTGGACTTTTCTCTTGAGAACCAACAGGTACGTTTTTTTCTGCATCCCTAAAATATTTTTCCTTATCAAACTTTTCTTCAAATTCAGAAATTTGTTGTTCAGTTAGGGCGCTCATATGGTTTTTTACAGGAATATTGTGTTGATTTAAAATGGCTACGAATTCTTTACTTGGAATATTATATTTTTTTGCAAAATCGTATACTCTTAATTTTGACATATTATTCCTCCCTTCAAATTTTATGTATTTATTTAGTAATTATTTTTTCAGCGAGTTGCTGTCGCACACTTTCGACGACTTCCTTCTCCACTTTTCTTTTAAAAGCCCGTTCCAGATAATTTTTATTTAAAAATTGATTAATGCACTCTTCGGATTTGCACAAATATGCACCACGACCATTCGCTTTTCCAGTAGGATCATAGAAAATATGTCCGGAATTATCTGAAACAATCCGTAATAAGTCACGTTTATCATATTTTGAATGGCATATGACACAGGTTCGCTGTGGAATTTTTTTCATATTCAACCTCTCTAATATTGACAATGAGAATATTATATCATAACAAAGCTAAAATATTGATTAAACGATTAAAATTCCAGTTCAAGCTCGTCTTTCAATTCCATTAAAATATCTTCAGAGCTTTTTACAGGTTTTTCGGGAATCATAGGATCGCCAACATAAGTGAGTTTGCTTTTTATATCAATTTTCCAACCCGTCAGCTTTGCAGCCAGACGAACGTTTTGACCTTCTTTTCCAATGGCCAATGAAAGTTGATAGTCATCAACAATAGCTATTGCCGTTTTATCTTCCTTATGAGGAATGACTCTTACAACCTTTGCAGGACTCAAAGCATTGGCTATATATTCTTCAATATGTTCGCTCCATTTAATGACATCAATTTTTTCATTGGAAAGCTCATTGATAATATTTTGAACCCGGACGCCTTTTTGGCCAACGCATGCTCCTACCGGATCAATGCTCGGATCATTTGCTTTAACCGCAACCTTTGTTCTTGAACCTGCTTCTCTGGATATTGAAACAATGTCAACAATACCATCAAATATTTCTGGCACTTCTGATTCAAAAAGGCGTTTTACCAATCCCGGATGAGTTCTTGAAACATTAACCTGGGGACCTTTAGTTGTCTTCTTAACCATTAGCAAGTAGACTTTTATCCTCTGGTTAATTTCATAAGTTTCACCCAGTGTTTGTTCAGAGGGAAGCATTGCCGCTTCAAGTTTTCCAACCTCAACATAGACAATTCCTTTTTCAATACGTTTGATGATACCTGTTAAAACTTCGTCCTGTCGTTCAAGAAAATCGTTATAAATAATATTTCTTTCTGCTTCTTTGATTCGCTGGATGATTAATTGCTTGGCATTCTGTGCAGCAATTCTACCAAAATCTCTTGGCCGTACTTCTTTCCTAAAAAGATCGCCAACTTTATAGTTAGGATCAACTTCTCTTGCTTTTTCAAGTGAGATCTGATAAAGATCATTTTCCGGAACTTCCATAATTTCTTTCATTGCAAAAACTTGGATATCCCCTTTTTCGCGATCTATATTAATTTCAACATTTTGGGCATTACCATAATTTTTTTTATATGCTGTGGTAATAGCCGCCTCAATTGCTTCAATTAAATCTTCTTTATCAATTGATTTCTCTTCTTGAATTTTATCTAGAGCTCTGATAAACTCCGGGTTCATAATTTTTTCCGCCTTCCATATTATTCAGGTTTAGGTTGAGCTTTGAAATTCAACTCATCCAAAACATTTGCTTTAGCTATTTTATTATTATCCATATGAATAATCTCACCGGTTTCAAGTTCAAGAGAGAGCGACTCACTGGTATAAGATTTTAAAATCCCAGAGTAGTCTTTCTTTCCGTTCAATGGCGCAAAGAGATGTATGGTTATTTTTTTATTAATATTTGCCACATAGTGACGTTCTTTCTTTATCGGACGATCTATTCCCGGAGATGAAACTTCCAGAAAATAACTTTGTTCAATGGGGTCACTTTCATCAAGAACATCACTGATCGCTCGACTGACTACTTCGCAATCATTCATTGTTATACCTTCATCCAAGTCGATAAAAAGTATTAAGAACCAATCCTTACCTCTTTTTTCGAAAATAAGATCTGCCAACTCATAGCCGAGAGATTCTACAGCCGGAGTAATTAGTTCTTCTAATAAAACTTCTCTTGAAACTTTTTTCATAAAATCTCCTTTTTGTCTGAATTACTATGAATTACCTTTGCGGTAAAAATAGTTAAGAGTGGGTTACCCCACTCTTAATGAAATTTTATTGAATTGTACCTACAATTAATAAATTCATATCTCATAAAAACAACTACACTTCTAAAATTTCTGCTTCCTTATCTTTTAGAATGAGTTCAACGTTTTTAATCTCATCATCTGTAAACTTTTGGATTTCTTTTTCACCTTGTTTTAAGTCATCTTCAGTAATCAAACCTTCTTTTTGGCTATCCTTTAAATCCTGGATCGCATGCCTTCGAATGTTACGGATGGCAACCTTACATTCTTCACCATATTTTTTAACAAGCTTTACCAGGTCTTTTCGACGCTCTTCTGTGAGTTGAGGAATAAGCAGCCGAATGATTTTACCATCATTTGAAGGATTAAATCCAAGATCAGATTTTAGTATTCCTTTTTCAATGGCAGGTATTGCTGTTGAATCATAGGGTTGGACAACAATCATTCTTGCTTCAGGTGTGCTGATACTTGCAAGCTGATTGAGTGCGGTTGGAGTATTGTAATAATCTACAAGTACCTTATCAAGAATTCTTGGATTTGCTCTTCCTGCTCGTAAGCTGGATAAGCTTTCATTAAGATTATTAAGGGCCTTGTTCATTTTTTCGACCGTAGTTGCTTTTATATCATTTACCATGATCTACACCTCCTGAATAATTGTACCAATTTTTTCGCCCATTATGGCACGCAGAATATTTTTTGGATCATTTAAACCAAATACAAGAATTGGAATATGATTGTCCATACATAATGATGTTGCTGTTGAATCCATTACCTTAAGACCTTTATTTAAAACCTCGATATACGTTAATTCTGTATATCGTTTCGCATCAGGATTTATTAAAGGATCTGAATCATAAACAGCATCAATACTTTTTGCCAGCAGGATGATTTCTGCATCGATTTCTGCTGCTCTTAATGCAGCTGTTGTATCCGTTGTGAAAAAGGGATTACCGGTACCTGAAGCAAAGATAACAATTCTTCTTTTTTCCAGATGCCTGATCGCTTTTCGCCGAATATAAGGCTCCGCAATCTGTTTCATTTCGATGGCTGTTTGCACCCGAACAGGCACACCCATTTCTTCAAGAACATCCTGTAAACCCAGAGCATTAATAACTGTTGCAAGCATTCCCATATAGTCAGCAGTGGACTTATCCATACCTTCACCACTTCGACCACGCCAGAAATTTCCACCACCAACAACAATAGCAATTTCTACTCCCAGTTCAAAAACCTCTTTGATTTGTTCGCAAATAGCCATTACTGTGGGCGTATTGATACCATGTCCTGCCGGACCTGACATCGCTTCACCACTCAATTTAATTATTACGCGTTTATATTTCGGTTCCAAAAATAACCCCCCTTTCTTGTGTCATACTTTCCTTTGTCATATTATATCTTAATTGTTTAAAATTTACAACGCCATTAACTGTAAAAAAAGAACACTGATGTGTCCTTTTTTTTAAACTTATGTGTTTAATTGCTTAGCGACTTCTTCCGCAAAGTTTTCAGTCTTTTTCTCTAAACCTTCGCCCATTTGGAAACGGGCAAATCGTCTGATTTTAACATTTTCACCAATGGTCATTATTTGTTCTTTAACCAGATCTTCAATGGTTAAATCTGAATTTTTAACAAAAGGTTGTTCTAGCAGACAAATTTCTTTATAGAATTTACTAATCCGTCCTTTAACCATTTTATCAACGATTTGTTCAGGTTTTCCTTCGTTTAATGCCTGTGCGCGAAGAATTTCTTTTTCTTTTTCGATTTCTTCAGCTGGCACTTCATCTTTTGAAATATAAAGAGGGTTACTTGCTGCAATATGCATGGCGACATCCTTAACGAATGTTCTAAAGCCTTCATTCTTTGCCACAAAATCAGTTTCACAGTTTACTTCTAACAATACACCAATCTTCCCACCCATATGAATGTAAGAATCTACGATGCCTTCCGCTGCGATTCTTCCTGATTTTTTATTCGTTGCAGCCAGACCTTTTTCTCTCAAAAGTGTCATCGCTGTTTCTATGTCTCCATCAGTTTCTACTAAAGCATTTTTGCAGTCCATCATTCCGGCACCGCATTTTGCTCTTAATTCTTTTACTAATTTTGCGTCCACATTTATCCTCCTGGAATTTTTTTATAAAATTATTCTGTTACTTTTTCAACAACTACAGATTCAACGGCTACAGTTTCCACAGCACTGACTACTTCAGCAACTGGTGCTGTCTGAGCAACTGGTGCTGTCTGAGCAACTGGTGCTGTCTGAGCAACTGGCAGCGCTTCTTCTTCTTGTTGTTCTCCCTGACGTCCTTCAATAATCGCATCTGAAATAACAGATAAGATTAGAGCAACGGCACGGATAGCATCATCATTACCAGGAATAATATAATCAATTTCATCAGGATCACAGTTTGTATCGACGATTCCAATAATTGGAATGCCTAGTTTTTTAGCTTCCGCAATCGCAATTCTTTCTTTTTTGGTATCAATGACAAAAATCGCACCAGGGATGCCCTTCATTTCTTTAATACCGCCTAAGAATTTTTGCAATTTTTCACGTTGGCGTTTTAATTTAATAACTTCTTTTTTAGGTAAAAGAGCAAAAGTGCCATCTTCTTCCATTTGTTCTAATTCATGAAGACGATCAATTCGCTTGCTGATGGTACCAAAATTTGTTAAGGTTCCACCTAACCAACGATGATTAACACAGTAGCTTCCGCTACGTTTTGCTTCTCTTTCAATACTGGTTTGAGCTTGTTTCTTTGTTCCCACAAACAGAATTTCTTCGCCTTCTGCTGCTAATTCTTTTACAAAGTTATAAGCTTTTTCGATTCTTTTCACAGTTTGCTGTAAATCGATAATATAGATTCCGTTTCTTTCTGTGAAAATGTATGGAGCCATTTTTGGATTCCATCGTCGAGTCTGATGCCCGAAGTGCACCCCAGCTTCCAGTAATTGTTTCATTGAAACACATGCCATAATAATTTTCCTCCTAGGTTTTTTCCTCCATTCTCATCACTCAGAAAATTCGACCTGAAATCAGGCACCCGATCCCTGTCAGAGAATGTGTGTAATACATACCTTAAAATAATAACATAAGGCTTTGATGGTTACAAGTATTATTTACATTAATAATGGATTATGATGGATTAAAGTAAATACTTCTGGTAATTATCAACTTTTTCAGATAGTTTGAAAACACCTTCAATATATTCTTTACCAATCACAAAATCATCCTGTTCGTAGTCAGAAGCATAAAAAGAAATTTCCTCCAACAGCTTTTCCATCACCGTATGAAGACGTCTGGCACCAATATTCTCTTCCTCTTCATTTTGTAAAAAGGCAATTTTAGCAATGTGCTCAATGGATCCATCTTCAAAAATTATATTAACATTTTCTGTTCGGATGAGTTCCTGATATTGCTTAATAACCGAATTTTCTGTTTGCGTGAGTATTTGGATAAAATCATCCTCGGTAAGACTATCCAACTGGACACTGATTGGAAATCGTCCCTGAAGTTCCGGGATCATATCAGAAATTTTCGAAACATGAAAGGCACCGGCACCAATAAAAAGAATAAAATCGCTTTTTACCGGACCATATTTTGTATTGACGGTACTTCCTTCAACAATAGGTAAAATATCCCGTTGCACCCCTTCTCTTGAAACATCCGGACCTTGATTACTGCCATTTCCAATAATTTTATCAATTTCATCAATGAAAATAATCCCGTTCTGTTCGGCCTCACGAATACCAATTTCCTGTACCTGATCCATATCAATGAGCTTTTGGGCTTCCTGATTAATGAGAATCTTTCGAGCATCTGCAACAGACACTTTCTTTTTTTTCTTTTTCTGAGGTATCAGATCCCCGAGAATATCATTCATGTTAATACTCATACTATCGTTGTTCATACCCTGCATAATACCAATAGATTTTGAACCATCATCATCAACTTCTATTTCAATGATTTCATCTTCAAGGAGTCCTGCTTCGAGATCCTTTGCGAGTGCTTCTCTTTTTTCTTTTTTTGTCTGTTCTTTTTCAGCATCACTGTCAATTTGATTTTGGCTGGGTGTCGCTGGTTGTGAAGGTTTCATAAATAAATCAAAAGGATTTTTTATGGTTTCTTTTTTCTTTTTTGAAGGGACCAGTATGTTAAGAATAATCTTGTTGACATTCGCTCCTGCTTCAGCATAAACTTCCTTCATTTTTTCCTGCTGAACTTTACGTATTGAAGTACTCACGAGATCGCGGATCATTGATTCGACATCCCTGCCCACATACCCAACTTCCGTAAACTTTGTTGCTTCGACCTTAATGAAAGGCGCCTTAACAAGCTTTGCCATTCGTCTTGCGATTTCTGTTTTACCGACCCCGGTAGGTCCCATAAGGATAATATTCTTAGGCGTGAATTCCTCTCTTAACTCTTCGGATAATAAGCTTCGTCGATATCGATTTCTAAGCGCAACAGCCACTGCTTTTTTAGCCGGTTCCTGTCCAATAATATAACGATTCAGCTCTTCAACAATTTTTTTAGGTGTTAATTCTTTCATTTCCATTCATCCATTTCTACAATACTTCAACCGAAATATTGTCGTTAGTAAAAACACAGATTTCAGATGCGATTTTTAATGATTCATAAACTATTTCTTTTGCGCTGAGACTTGAATGACTTTTTAAAGCCCGTGCGGCTGAAAGGGCATAGGATCCACCGGAACCAATGGCTGCAATATCATCATCCGGCTCAATGACTTCCCCATTACCTGATAAAATCAGGGTTTCTGTCTGATCCATAACAATGAGTAATGCCTCAAGTTTTCTTAAGATCTTATCTGAACGCCATTCCTTTGCCAATTCAACTGCAGCACGTTTTAAATTACCGTTGTATTGCTCTACTTTGTGTTCAAATTTTTCAACAAGCGTAAATGCATCAGCTACCGAACCTGCAAAGCCGACTAAAATTTTGTCATGATAGATTCTTCTGATTTTCTTAGCATTATTTTTCATAATGATGCTTTCGCCCATGGTGACTTGTCCATCCCCAGCAATAGCAACTTCCCCATTATGACGAATACCAACAATTGTAGTTGCATGAAACATGATATTCTCCTCTTTCTACTTTAATTTTTTCCAAATATTAATTAATGCACTGATCTTACACTCTAAAACTTAATTAGATGTTTTATATTCACAATCCTGCTTGTCACAATACAGGATTTTTCGTTTCCCCAAACCTTTTTGAAACAATGTGGATCCGCATTGGGGACATAAGTCGGGAACCGGTAAATCCCAATTCATATAGTCACATTCAGGATAGTTACTGCATGAATAAAAAGTACGTCCTGTTTTAGACATTCTTTTAACAATTTCGCCGCCACATCGTGGACAGAGACCTCCTGTTTTTTCGAAATAAGGTTTTGTATTCTTGCATTCAGGAAATCCGGGACATGCCAGAAACCGGCCAAACTTTCCTTTTTTAATGACCATTCGACGGCCGCATAACTCACAGTCCACATCTGATTCAGGATCTGGAATGGTAATGGCTTCGGCATTTTCCTGGGCATTGGTCAATGATTTCTCAAATCCCGTATAAAAGTTTTTTAATACCTCAACCCAATCAAGCTCACCTTCAGCAACCACATCCAACTTATCTTCCATTTCAGCGGTAAAGGTAACATTCACAACATCACTGAAGTATTCCTTCATTAAGGCCGTAACGGTTACGCCTAGTTCGGTGGGTTTAAAATGCTTTTCAACGACCTCAACATAATCACGATTCTTAATGGTGGCAATGGTTGGTGCATAGGTACTTGGACGACCGATCCCTTTTTCTTCCAGAATTTTGACCAGAGAGGCCTCAGTATAACGGGCCGGTGGTTTGGTATACTTCTGTTCTGTTGATGTTTTTATCCGTTCCAGAGGTTCACCTTCAACCAATTCGGGAAGAATACTGTCATCGCTTAGACTTGCATTTTTTCCAATTCTTGTAAAACCATCAAATTTTTGTATTTCGCCTTTGGTTTTAAAAATTAAATTCCCGCAGGCAACATCAACATCGGTAACAAAATACTGGGCATCTGACATCTGACTGCTGAGGAGTCGATCCCATATGAGCTTGTACAATCGATATTGATCTTTTTCAAGAGATCCCTGTGCGATTGCCGGGGTAATGACTACTGTGGACGGACGAATGGCTTCATGGCCACCCTGGACATTTTTCTTCTTGACAACTTTTTTTTCTTTACCAAGATATTCATCACCAAAATGATCCTCTATGTAAACCTTGCATTCCTGAACCGCTTCATCGGCAATTCGGGTAGAGTCGGTTCTGAGATAGGTAATCAGACCGGTTAAACCACTGCCTTCAATATTGACACCTTCAAAAAGTTGCTGGGCCAATCGCATGGTTCTTTGGGTTGTAAAGCCAAGCACCTTATAGGCCTCCTGTTGCAACGTACTGGTGGTAAATGGGAGTTGAGGTTTCTGGTTGCGAATCCGTTTTTTAACCTTATCCACCACTATGGGGTTTTCGGAAACAATTTTTTCCAGACGGCAAGCCTCTTCTGCATTTAAAATGGTTTTCTTTTTTTTATCTTCCGAATAAAATTTTGAAATGAATTGTTTGTCATCATTCATTTTTTTAAGCAACAAATCAAGATTCCAATATTCTTCAGGAATAAAGGCTGCAATTTCTTCTTCACGATCAACGATGATACGGGTAACCACGGACTGAACACGTCCGCCACTTAAGCCTTTTTTGACTTTTTTCCACAAAAAAGGACTCAGCGAATATCCAACCAGTCGATCGAGAATCCGCCGCGCCTGTTGGGAGTTAACTAAGTCAATATCAATGTTTCGTTTATTATCGATGGCCGCATTGACTGCTTTTTTTGTAATTTCATGGAACTCAATTCGACATTTGGTATTTAAGTCGATTTCTAAAAAATTGGCCATATGCCAGGAGATTGCTTCTCCCTCCCTGTCAGGGTCAGTTGCCAAATAAACAAAATCCGCTTTGCTGGCGGCTTTTTTCAGGCTTTTCAAGAGCTGAGCCTTGCCTCGAATTTTAATATATTCTGGGGTGAAATTATTTTCTATATCGATGCCGATTCGGCTTTTAGGGAGATCGATGACGTGACCCATGGTCGCTTCAACCTCATATCCTTTAGGCAAATATTTTTTAATTGTTTTTGCTTTTGCCGGTGATTCAACAATAACTAAGGTTTTAGCCATTGAATACCTCCTTGTATTTTTTATTCATATATATAACTATAACAACTCATAAGCAGCAACATTATAGCAAAAAAAACATTTGATTACAAATGCTGCCATATAATATAACCCAGACACCTTAAGTCAATATTATATTTCCGTACTTAATTTGGATGACTTCTTCAATTTCCATCATGGTTAATAAGCTGTTCACCTGATTTACTGGTAATCCTGAAATTAATACAAGCTGATCAATGGTGACGTGTCCTTTACGAATAAGATCATATAAATTTTTCTCATCCGGATCACTTATATTTTTCATTTGGATTTCAGGGGTGAAATTATTTTCCCATTCCGAAGTGTTTCCTGGAATAACATAATCCTCCAGAATATCTTTGGGTTCGGTAACCAATTTAGCACCTTCTTTTAATAACTGGTTTCCCCCGGCCCAGTGAACCGAACAAATATCTCCAGGAATAACATACACATTTTTCCCTTGTTCCAGAGCATGGTTTGCTGTAATCAATGATCCGCTTTTTTTTCGGGCTTCAATAATCAAAATACCCTGGGATAAACCGCTGATGATTCGATTTCTAAGGGGAAAATGAAAGGGCAATGCCTTTTCTCCCAGGTTGAATTCACTGATAATCAAGGATTTCTCAGCCATCCGATCGTAAAGTTTTTGATTCGATCTTGGATAACATTCATCTACTCCTGTCCCTAAAACCCCAATGGTATTACCCAATTCATCAAGGCTCCCCCAATGGCTGTTACCATCTATGCCGGATGCCAAACCGCTGACGATTGTAATGCCAACAGTGGCAAGGGCTTTGGCAAACCCCTTAGCGTATTTCTCACCTTGCACAGTTGGGTTACGGGAACCGACAATACCAATGGTCAAACTATTTTCAAGTAAGGTAACATCCCCTTTTGTGAAAAAAGCAACTGGTGGTAAATAAATATTTTTTAGTGACTCCGGATAGTAAGAGGATTCCCTTGTGATTAATTCAATCTGATGGACTTCCATATAATCCCTTGTTTGTTTTGCATTATCTAAATTTTTTGACTGCAAAAAATAATCCAATCCTTTTTCTTTTAAAATCCCTGATTTTTTCATGGACTCTTGACTTAAAGAAAAAATTGTTTGAGGAGAACTATATCGATTAATCATTATATTTTTTTGTTTCAGGGATATTTTTTCAAGGCCCATAAACCAGATCCAATATATCTTTTCATCCATTATTTATTCTCCTCAATAATCATTTCGAATATATTATCACAACCCTTTAGATTTAAGAAACTCTTTTTGAATATAAAAAAACTGATGCTCAAACCCAATGTTTGTTCATTAAGATATTCATGGTTTAAACTATTCGAAATTTCTATATTTGCTTTGATATATTTGTAAATATCCTTGTCGAATCGTAAAAAAAACACCTTCCCTCTGTTTATAACGAAGAGGAAACCTGCTTTTTAAAATGGTTGATTTTTCATTTAATGTTAAAACGAATGGTGTCCGGTTCGATGTACGCATAGGTAATCGCCAGATCGGTGTGTTGATTAATATCATCCACCGCAAAAGCTAAGATTTCTCTGCTTGACAAAACCATCGTGCCGTCGTCAAGGTCTTCATCCTCGTCAAGGTCCTCATCGTCGTCGGTTAACGCACTTAATTCGTCAATTGTGAAGGCCATGCTCTTCACCTTGTCCTGTGATTTCAATATTTCATAAAGCCGAACACTCGTGCCGGATCTCAACGAAAAGACGCTTTTAAGCGGGAGACATGTAAATGAATCGGTCAGTCCCAGGAAGTAAGGTTTTAATGAATCAGCCAGACGCATTTCCATCAACTCGCTTTCCTGATCAAAGCCAATGGATTCAAATAACTGCATGCTGATTATTTTCTCATTCTCTTGAATTTTAATGGTTTGACCTGCTAAATGCTTAATGACTTGCTTTAGGTTACAACAATCAAAGTCAGTGGGGTCGCAGAATTCAGTTAAAGACACTGTGATTGTTTTAAAACAAGGGTCCATTTGGGAAATCTGACTCAGGTAATAAAAAACAACTTTCTGTTCGTTTAAATCTAATTTACTTTTCATGTTACAAATCAAATCATTTGATTTAACCACGGTGGCTTCCATTAATTTGTTATCAACTGTCATACTCTATTCTCCTTTAATTAAAATCTAAAGCCCATGGTCAATTCTGCCAGGCCTGATCACTGAAACATTGCCTGTGCAATCAGTGGATTATACCATATACACAGAAACTAAAAACAAATATTTTTTTGATGATGAGACGAAAGGAAAAGGAAATTGCCAACGTTAAAAAAAAGCCTTGGAAAAAGGCCCAAAGAAGTCCGAATGGATTACAAATTAAAGCAAGTCGAAATGGCCCGGGAATTAAATATGGACCCTTCTATTTGATTGCTGTTTTTTTAACAGGTCACACTTCTTGTAATGAACTTTTTAAGACTCTCTTTATCACGCTGATTCATATAGATCAAACTCAGGTTAAGCTCATATTTTTTCATTCCTCTAACTTCACTTTCCGAAATTTTAATGATACTGCATCTCATTTTTATGTCAGGCTTATCTGAGAGCCATATGATCAAATCAATTATTGAATTTTCGGGGATATTCTCATCGATTTCAATGAGTGCACCGTGGTAACTGATATTTTTGATCAAAGCCCTTTTGTACGGGACATTAACTTCTTCAATTAAATGGTATTCTGCTTCAAGATAATGGTCAATCCTGAAATATTTGCGTCTTTGAATCAGTGTGAAATTATCGTCAATTCTAGTATGAAACAATATTAATGCCTCGTTTTTTTCGATATGAGTGATGGTACCTTCAAAACCCAGCATGCCATGAATTTCATGCAAGAAAACTGCCCTGATTTTTGTCCCTGACGGAAGTAATATAGCTTCGAATTCTTCCACTGGAGAAGACATAACAACTTCAGTATTACTAATAATTTCTATAAACTGACTATTATAGGTTTTACTTATTTTTGAATCTAATGTAGCGATCACTTCAAATTCCAATTTTTTCCCGACTATTATTTCTTTAGCATTCACTGATAAACCTC